>Ga0315276_10000058_pt1 | contig 82102 bp, 67 predicted proteins | sample YL17G05_0_MG_FD_204542 | JGI IMG/M metagenome (GOLD analysis project Ga0315276, IMG submission 204542) | Sediment microbial communities from Yellowstone Lake, YNP, Wyoming, USA - YL17G05_0 | ecosystem: Environmental > Aquatic > Freshwater > Lake > Sediment | place: USA: Wyoming | collected...
CAATCGGCAGGCTCGCAGATCTCATCGGAAAAAGACGCTTTACAAGCTGCGAAAACTGGGTATAAAAATCAGTCAGTTGAAATCTTGTGTACCGCATAATATTAAATATGTTGCGCTGTAGTGCTAATTATGGCACAAAACCTTAAAACAAAATCAACCCCTCGCAACTGCCTTCTTCTGATGCACTTTGGAGTGCTTCTGAATCACTTAGAGTGCGTTCTGATTACAACTGATAACAACTGATGACAACTGATAACATCTGATAACAGTTAGCGCGCACCAAATTCAGCCCCTACAATCGTTAAATTTTACCCATCTTAACAAACATAAATAAAAAAAACCGCAGGTCTTAAAATTTCGCATTTCCATAAATCGAAAATCGACAATCAGTATTTAACTCTTTGCCTGGTCGAGAATTAGGTCTTTGACCTTTTTGCTCGGCAGATTTAGTGAGCCGAAAGCCGCCGCCGCAGCGCTGCGCAACTGCGGGTCGGTATCCTTGCCGCCGACCAGCGAATAAATAGCAGCTATCTCCTTGTCATCAAGTAAGTTAGCATTAAGCTTTCCCGACAAAGCCAGCGAATCGAAGGCGGCCAGTCGAGTCTTCATATCGTTATTCTCATTCATTGCCATTGCGGCTATTGCTCGCTGGGCATCTGGGCCCGGCAGATATGCCAGCACCTGCCCGGCGAGGGCTTGAAGTTCGGCGTTTTTGCCTTTCGCAGCGGTTATAAGGGCATCCTGCGCAGCAGACAAATCTATGGCGGTGGTGCGTTTCTGCGCCGATTTGAGCATCGCCTTGGCTGCACGGATGGCGTAATTTTCGGATACCCATTTGTTTTTCAGGCCTGCATCGACGCTGTTTACATCAGCGGCTTCGCCCAGCGCCTGCGCCAGATTTGCGACAACTAATTTGCTTTCCGGGAAGCCCTGCAACGGCCCGGCTGATGCTATCGCTATTGCGGCACTGTACTTTACGGCCTTATTATCAAAAGACAGTGCCTGAATCAGCGGCTGGGCTGTGCCGACACTGTAAAACAGCGATTTTTCCCCTGCGGTAGTTGCCAGCGCCTCAATAATACCCAGTGCAACATAAGCATCCTTATCTTTAACAGCCCGTGCGAGCGCCTGATGCAGGTATTCCGCTCCGGCAGTGGTGGCGTATACGATTGCGTCAGGGTGGCCGGCGGTAAAATAAGCAGGCATCGCAACACCGCACGATTCAGCCTTAAAGGAGGCGGCGAGCCAAAGCCCTATTGCCATACCGCATTCGGGGTCGGCCTTGAGCGCCCATTCGCAGTTGCGCATCGTCATAAGCTCATTGAAGCAGCACTTGTCGACCTTATTGGCAATCAGCCTTTGCTCAGCGGCGTCCCAAAACCATATATTCGCAGAATTGGCATCGCCTGACGGCGCCAGCGAATCGGCGTGATAATAATAATTCTCTGCCAGGCGGTAGAATAACTGTGCGGCCGGGACATCTAATGCGGCAGGGTCAATCCGGCTGACACTTTTTTTGGCCAAATCGGTAAGTTCGGGCGAATCATCCTTTTCAACGATATATTTCAGGTAAGCCAGCGACTGGGGATAGCCGATTTCGCCCAGCGCATTTATTATTTCTATTTTGACAGAGGCATTTTTGGTCTGCAGGGCGGCGGCAAGCGGCCTTATCGCATCTCTGCCCACCTGCGGCAGCGCCCATATAATATTGGTCATCTCCTCTTTGCGGGTGCTGTCGGCCATTGCTTCGAGCATATAAGGGACGGCATATTCGCCGGCGTTCTGAAGGTGCTTTGCGGCTGCGACCCGGCCTCGCGCGGTGCCGCTGAGCCTCTTTATCTCCTCAACAATGAGTTTCGGGTCGGCCCGGCGGACAAATTTGCCCTGCTCGATAATATCCAGAAGCTTTTTGCCGAGCTGGGCCAGTTCAGGGTCGGCGGAACTATCCACAACCTTCAGCAGAACGGCATAACCCTGCGGATTTGACTCGCTTAGTTTGAGCAGTTCAATCGGTTCAGGATTGCCGTTCAGAACAGCCTGGGCATAGCCTTTGGCCAGGTCGAGCCTGCCGATTTTGGTATAATGCAGAAAATCGTTCCAGTCATCTTCGAGACCCCGGCCAAACCCCGTGCTGACCGTAAGAAATCCCAATACGATAACCGCCGCTAAAATTCTTTTACCCAACATCGAATATCTCCCTAAAAAGCCGCTTTCCTTGCGAAAACAATACCCTTTTCATTATCGGCAATAATAATCCTGTGCAAAAGCGTAATCCTACAGGAAAAAACCCTTTCTGTCAACAAAAAACCGCCATAAAAGGGTGCAACTGGAGTATTTAGGTTATTTGGGAAGATTGTGCGATAGCAGCGGCTATCTGCATAAATTTCGGCATCGCATAGTCAAAAAACATCTTATAGCCTTCGCAGAGATAGCTGCGGCTGTTGGTTTGGCTTTCAAAAAAACTTAATTTGTCTTTCATACAGCCGCTTCGGCATAGATCAACGTGTCTGCAAAGAAAGCACTGGTTGCATAGATTCTGCTTGGTGCGTATGAAGGCAAGTTTCCTGCTGCTCGCAGCGAGTTCGCCGATGGGTGTTTCGAGAATGTTACCCAGTTTCCATTGAGGCTCGACAAAAAAATCACAGCAAAAGGCATCGCCATTATGCTCAATAACGATGTATGATGCGCAGCGTTTTTCAAACGTGCAGAGCGTATGCCTGCCGTTAACGCACCAAAGCAATATTGATTCGAAGTCGCGGATGCTCATTTTTTCGATGCCGTGCTGACACCAGCGGTCAAACAGTCGGCACATAAATTTGCCATACTGGTCGGGCGTAATGGAAAATTCCGCAACCTTTCCTGCGGCCCGGTCAAACTCAACGCAGGGAACAAACTGCAAATACCTGATGTCACTTTCGACGAAGAAGTCAAACAGCTCGTCCGGATGATTTGCATTTTTGTCGTTTAGCAGAACAAGAGCGTTAAACTCGACCTTATATTTTTTGAGATTTTCAACAGCCTTGATTACCCTGTCAAAAGTGCCTGCGGAACTGAAATCACGCCGGTAGTGGTCGTGAAATTCTTTTGGGCCGTCAATGCTGACGCCAATGAGAAAATTATTGTCGTGCAAAAACCGGCACCATTTCTCATCGAGCAAAACAGCATTGGTTTGCAGCGTGTTGACTATTTGCTGACCGGGGCTTTGGTATTTTTTTTGCAGTTCGACCGCTTTGGCGTAAAAATCCGGACCCATCAGCGTAGGCTCGCCTCCCTGCCAGGCAAAACCCGCGTCAGGAAACCGCAGTTGCATATAATCCCTAATAAACTTTTCAAGCACTTCATCGCTCATCCGCTGTCTGCCTTGGCCGATGTTGGCAGGCCGGTTTTTGTAAAAGCAGTATCTGCAATCGAGATTGCAGTTTGAGCCGGCAGGTTTTATCAGGAGAATAAACGGTTCCATTTTATTTTTCATTTACCTGGTGTTTTTGCAGCCATTTAAGGGCCCATTGCTCAGCCTGCCTGGGCGTTTGTAAATGTCCTTCCAGTTGGGCGATGTATAATTCTTTCGCCAGTTGGCCAAACGCCGGCCCTGGCACAGCGCCTAATTTCATTAAACTGTGGCCGTCAAGCAGCGGTTTCGGTTTTAGCTCGATATCGCCGAGAGCCTTTATTCTTTTTCGCAAATTTACCAGCGCAGCGCCGCTTTTACCCATCGCCTTCTGAATCGCATTTTGCAGTTCATACAGGTCATCAAAATACGGCTCAGCAAGTATCATTTTCAGTTCAGCAAGTGACATCTGCTCATTAAGCAGTCTGTCCCTGTTATCGAGCAGGAACTTTATATGCTTGTTCTGGTTTCTGCTTAATTTTAGAACCTCACATCGTTCAATTGCAAATTCTGCCGGACAAGCGGCAAAAAGACCGGCCAGGCCGAGTGCAAAATCTGTTTTTTTCGGCAGTCGGCCAAGTATGCTGACCCCCAGTTCAGCCTCCTTGCCTGCAAATCTGGGGAAAATCACTTCGGCCAGCCCACATTCAATCAGCAATTTTGCGCCGAGAGAGCGGCTTGGGTCGACGAGTATACCTTCCAGCTCCATAGCGATTCGTTCGCCGCTTATCCTCGTTATATTTTTTGCGGTCTCGCAGATTGCCGACCAGGTTTTGTCCTCAATTTTGAAACCAAGCTGTGTTGCAAACCGCACCGCCCGCAGCATTCGCAGATAATCCTCGCCGAAACGCTCGGCAGGCCGGCCGATAGTCCGCACCAGCTTTTTCTTAAGGTCAACCTGTCCCCCGACATAATCGATTACTTTTTTTTGCAGCGGGTCGTAAAACATCCCGTTAATGGTAAAATCACGCCGGCTCGCATCCTCAGCAGGGTCGGCGAACCGCACCTTCGATGGGTGTCTGCCGTCGGCATAGCCGGCCTCGGTCCTGAATGTGGCAACCTCAACCTGCTGACCCTCAATCATCACAATCACCACGCCGAATTTAGCCCCGACCTTTAACGTGCGTTTGAACAGTCTTATTACATCTTCCGGCAGTGCATTTGTTGCCACGTCATAATCTTTTGCCTGTCGGCCCAGCAGCATATCGCGCACACAGCCGCCCGCCAGCAAGGCTGTAAAACCATCGCCCTGCAATCGCTTAATTATCTCTATCGCTGCCTGTCTGTTTGTCATCTTTTGCCTGATTAAATATAGTTATTGTCATACTGCCCCAGTGGCGTTTATCTATCGTCCGCAGCCGGCCATATTCCTCCTGTGATTCTATGTGTCCTTCGACTCTCACAACTACTATTCCATCCGGTGTCAATTGTTCCGACAATAATACCATCAGTCCGCTCAGAAGTGAATTTTCGCCCGCTTCAGCACTAAACCGGTAAGGCGGGTCGACAAAGATAAGGTCACACCTGCGACCGTCAGGGCCGCCTGCCGCGCCGACTTTAAAGGCATCTGCCCTTATGACCTTCGACTCTTTGAGAAAACCAGCTTTTTCAATATTCTTTTTCAAAACAGCGACAACCGCAGGGTCTTTTTCGACAAAAGTTACAAACGCTGCTCCTCTGCTGAGCGCCTCAAGCCCAAGTGAGCCGACTCCGCTGAACAGGTCCGCCACGATTTTGCCTTCCGGAAAACCATAATTCCAGAGAACGTTAAAAAGCGACTCTTTTATCCTGTCGGTAATCGGCCGGGACGCGTCGCCCTTCGGGCTGAACAGGTTCATTCCGCGTTTTGTACCGGCTATGATTCTCATTGCATATAATATACAATAACACCCACTTATGGGCGAGAAATTTTGTGCAGAATGATATATTACTTCCAGAACACGAAGGCTATAATGAAAGCACCCAAAGGGTTGTTTGTCACCCTGAGCGCAGCGAAGGGTCTAATTCACTTAGAAATGTTTAGATTCTTCGGCTTCGCCTCAGAATGACTCATGGCATTGAGAGGTGTTTTGAAAAGTTATGAATCAATACTACATTTATATTATGACCAACAAATCCGGCACACTTTATGTGGGTATGACCAATGATATAAAAAAGAGAGTTTATGAGCATAAGAACAAACTCATTGCTGGCTTCACAAAAAAATATAACATCAATCGGCTGATTTACTTTGAAACATTCAGCGATGTTTATTCCGCCATCACCAGAGAGAAAACCATCAAAGGCTGGCTGCGGAAAAAGAAAATTGACCTCGTGAACAGTACAAACCCTTATTGGAATGATTTAAGCAGCGATTGGTATGATTGAGGTTTTTAATGTCATGTTGAGCGAGTGAGCCGAAGTCCTTAGCGCAGCGAAGGGGAAGCATCCGGCCTGTGCATCTTTGTCATGCTGAGCGAAGCGAAGCATCTGGGCAGCGTATCATTGTCATGTTGAGCGAAGCGAAACATCTGGTCTTCGAATACGAAGAGATTCTTCGCTGCGCTCAGAATGACGGGATAGGGCGGGAAAATGCGATGTCAAAGCAGCAGGTTCTGCAACTGGACGGCACATTGGCGGAACTTGTCGGCGGGCAGCGTTACCGTCCGCCATTTCGGGCTTCGGGTGGTCATAAACTTTCGGTAGTCGTCTAATTTGACGGCGAAAAAGACGTAGCGGCCGCTGTCAAAATCGTAGAAATCCCGGCCATCGAAATCAACGTCAATGTTCTCGATGCGATATGCAAACACAAAGGCAGCGGTATGTGACAGGCCGAAAATGTTCTGCCAGTTCGCAAGGCCCTCGATGTCATCGGTAGTGACCCAGCATTCAAACCCTGTCAGGCCGACGAGGCTGTCGCCCTTAAATTTGCGACCCTTTACCTCGGCGATTATTACACGCTGACTGTGCGGGTACAACAGGTAATCGAAACTCTTGATATTCGAGCGCCCCAGCGATGCCCGTTTCTGCTCATCGACAGCGATATATTGAACGTGATTATCAATCAACCAGTTTCCGAACGCCCGTTCGTAATGGTTGATGGAAAAGGTTTTCATTTCTCCCCTGTTTTAAGATTTGCGAAGAACTCATCAACTTTAATCAGTTCCTGTTTGCCTGTAGCCATATCTTTGACCACAAGTTGGTTATTTGTGTATTCATCACCGATGATTATGCACTTTTGGGCATTACGGTCTGAGGCCTGACTGAGTTGTTTGCCCAGATTGGTAAATTTATAGCTGAAATCAGCGGCAAAACCCGCCCGGCGCAGCCTGGCCGTTATTTCAACCGCTGTCTTGAAAAATTGCTCATCCGTAAAGGCGATAAAATAGTCCAGTTTTCTCGGCACTGGTTTCAGCAGGCCTTTTTCCTCAAGCAGTATTCCCAGCACGCAGTCCCCGATGCCGCAGCCGGTAGCCGATATATTCGGCCCGCCGAACTGTTTCAGCAGGTTATCGTATCTGCCGCCGCCGCCGATAGCCCTAAGCTCACCGACCTTATCATAAATCTCAAACACAATGCCGGTATAATAAGCCAGCCCCCGAACTATGCCGATGTCGAACCGGCAGAACTCCGCAACGCCGCAAACGGCCAGCAGTTCGAACAATCGCTGCAGTTCATCAACCGACTCTTTTGCATTTTTACCCAATTCCGCAATGTCGCCGATTTGTTCGATTGATTCGATGCTCATCAATTTAAGTATTTTTTTGCGTTTGTCCGTATCCGCAATTTTTTCAGCAAGCATTTCCGCAAAGGCGTCATCAGGCACCTTGCTGCGTTTGTCCAGCACAGCATACAATGGCTCCAGCTCATTTTGGGCAGCACCTATCGCCTGCAAAACCGCCGCCAGCATCTTTCTGCTGGATATTTTCACAACAATATCATTCGGCGTAAGTCCCACATCCTGAAGGTAATCTACCGTTGTGAAAATTATTTCGGCGTCGGCTATAACATCGTCTTCGCCGATGATGTCGATGTTCCACTGAAAGAATTCGCGAAGCCTGCCCTTCTGGGGACGCTCTGCGCGGCACAGGCGCGGTACAGAAAACCACTTTATCGGCTTAGGCAGCGAGTTGATTTGCTGGTTGACCATTCTGGCCAGCGTGGGCGTGATTTCAGGCCTGATGGCAAGCTCTCTGCCGCCCCTGTCGGTGAACGAGAAAAGCTGCTCGACAATCTCATCGCCGCTTTTTATCCGGTACATATCGAGATATTCGAATATCGGGCCGTCGTATTCCTCGAACCCATTGCGGATGGACGCCTTTTTCCAGCCGTCAATTATCCAGTTCCGAACGGCCATATCCTGCGGATAAAAATCCCTTGTGCCTTTTACCGGCGGTATCTTCATATCAATTGGATTCGACTATGCTCACCACAAGTTTCTATTTCCTATTTCCTTTTCGCCCTATTATAATGCGTTCTTTTACCGCAAAAGGAACAAAATGTCAAAGGCGAAGGTCGAAATAATATATCAGGATGACGGCATCATTGTCATCAACAAACCCGCAGGCGTCTCGGTAACAAAAGACCGCAGCGGCAAAGAACAGCTTACAGATATACTCGCCGGCCAAATTGATAAGCAGCTATGCGGTCAGTTGCGGCTGATACATCGGCTCGATAAGGACACTTCCGGCGTGATGATTCTGGCAAAAAATATCGAGGCACAAACACAATTTACCTCTTATTTTGAAAAAAGGGAGATTAAAAAGACCTATCTGGCACTTGTGTCCGGCATCGTCCGCGGCAGGGAAGGAACTATCGACGCACCTTTGCTGCCTGACCCCAAAGAACCCCAGCTTATGCGCATTACCAGCAGGAAGGGAAAAGAAACGGTTACGGACTGGAGGCTTCTTGCTGATTTCGGCCTGCTTTCCCTGCTGGCCGTAACGCCCCTGACAGGCAGAACCCACCAAATCCGCGTCCATCTTGCAAGCATCGGCTTACCAGTAGCTATCGACCCTCTCTATGGCAGCAGCAGGCCGATACTGTTGTCGGATTTTAAATCAGACTATCGGCTCGGCATAGGCCAGATTGAAAGGCCACTCATCGAGCGCCTTACCCTCCACGCCTACCAGATTGTCATTCCTGCGGAGGCAGGAATCCAGCCCGATTGTTTTATTGCACAACTTGACAAAAAATTCACTGCCACCTTAAAGATGCTCACGAAATACAACCGCCTCGGCCCCGCAGCCTTCATAAATCCCGATGATTTCTCCAGAATTCTGGACGGCGACAGATTATAGATAGTCGTTAGTCGGTAGTGGTTAGTCGATAGCCGATTGAGTCCGGCAAAGCCGGAGGCAGGTAAAATTGGGTTCGTTTGGGTTCGTTTTGAATAACAGTTCATAGTTCATTGTTCATTGTAATTCGTTGTTTTTACTAAGGTTACAACCATTTTTGGCGTTTCGGAAATTGGGTTCGTTTTGCATAATTTGTTATTTTTGATTGAGAAATTTTTAGCCACAGATTTCACGGATTTCACTGATTTTGTTTTAGACACGGATTCACACAGGATTGGCACTGTATTTTTGTTAGCCACCCATCTCGACTCGGCGTCGAGCCGAGGCAGGACAGAGAACACAAAGAAATGAATTATAAACAGTGTTAATCGGTTAAATAGTAAGTGGTAAATGGTCATTAGCTATTCCCCTACGGGGGTTTCCGCCCACCATACAAACAGCGATGTAAACTTAGCTCCTAACGATTATTTTTGACTGGGTTTGCTAACCCTGAAGAGCTTGCCCTACGGGGCGGTTGGGCGTTTACCCCTGCACTACACTGAGTACAGGGGAGGAATTATACCATATTTTCGGGGAAAAATCAAGGAAAATTTGACCACGGATTCCTTCGACAGGCTCAGGACGGGTAACACGGATTTGCACGGATTTTTTTTAGCCGCAGAGAGCATGCCGAAGGGAGTGGCTTCAGGAAGTTAAGCTTCGGCATCCCGATATTTCGGGACAGATTTCGCAGATTGGCACAGATTTTGTTTCGGCCAGGTGCGTGCTCTTGACAAAGCCCGCTTGAAAAGCAAGCTTTATCGCGGACTTTGTCTTCGACCACGGGGCTAACTTCGTTATCCCCCGGCAAAACGCCGATTCCGGCCGAAATGAATTTAAGACAGGGATTAACACTGTTTTTTTAGCCGCAGAGAGCGTATCCCTGCCTACAGCTTGCAGGGACAGGAAGGACACGGAGAATTTTTTAGACAGTAACTCAGATGACTTCTCAAAAATCATAACAGGCCGCCGATTTACAAATCACGGCCTTGTCCGCCGCAGACAAATTTTGCATTTTAGGTTTTGCGATCCGGGCTTATGTTCTCTAATTTTATCATTATTGCCACTGAAATGTAATTGTCACTTCGTCATACGAACTTAAATCCCCGTCATTGGCGGTAAGACGCAATACATAAACGCCAGATTCAAAGAACATTACGCTTGTATTAAGTGTGTTTGGGTTTTCAAAATAGACCGTCTGGGGGCCGCTCTGCTGGGTCCACTCGGTTGTTACCACGCCAGGCGGATAGGGCAGACCATCATCGGTCACTAAACCATTCAGCGTTATCATCTGCTCGAAAATCTGTTCATCGTTGCCTGCGTTTACATCCGGCGCCTGGTTTTCCGGCATAATTTCGAAATATCTAACTGTTACCTCATCATAACCCGAGTTCAAACCGTCATTCGCTGTCAATCTCATAATATAAGTTCCAAATTCTGAGAATGTCGCTGACGTAGATAACGAGTTTGCGTCCTCAAAAGTAACTGTGCCGGGGCCGTTCTGTTGCGTCCAATGTGTCGTTACCACGCCCGGAGGGTTCGGCAGACCATCATCGTTCACCGTTCCATTGAGAACCGTAGAAGTAGAAGGAAGTGCAATTGTCTGGTTAGGGCCGGTTTCTACAACAGGCGCCAAGTTAATAATTATTTTTACATCATCATATACGATGAGCTGGCCGTCATTAGCCATCAGACTCAATGTATATGAGCCAGCCTGCGAAAAACTCGCCATAGTATTCAAGACATTCGCATCACTGAACGTAACCGTTCCCGAACCGCTTTTAGTGGACCATTTAGTTGTTACCGTATTTGGGGGGTCGGGCTGACCATCGTCGGCAACTGTGCCGTCGAGATTCACAGAAAGGGCAGGATAATTAATCGCCTGGTCTATCCCAGCGTCAACCAACGGGGCACTATTGCCTGTTTTTAACCATTTCCGGGCCAGAGGGGCGTAATCGGCGAAATCGACCTGATTACTGTCATCGATGTCGGCACTGCTGCACCCGTCCCAGCCGCGGCAATAGTCCTGCAGCCACTGCTCGCCGATAATACTAAGGTCATTCATATCGACAATATTATCACGATTAAGGTCGACCGGTTCCGTGATACCATACACCTTTATATTATCAACGGCAGCCAGATTTCCATATCCACCATTGGGGCGATCGCCCAGCGAAAGTCGAATATCGTTAATTTTGTTCGAATAAAAAGAGCCGCTGTGAATCTGCTCCCCATCCACCCAGATTTTCCATGTGGATTGGCTCAGATTGATATCCACTTTCAATGACAGCGTTTGTCCGAATGAAAAAATCCCGATGATGCCGTTTTCATAAACAGTATCGTATCTGATTATGCCGCTTGGCATAAAGGAGATGCTTCTATACTGAGGAGTATCAAAGAGAATCGTGAACTCATTAAACTGACCAACTACTTGCTCGATCAGCAAATCCATTTCCACGATGTATCGCGGATAAATAGTATTGAAACCAATGTTAGAGTAAGAACCTTGAATAGGTGATAAATCAAATTCCATCTGGGCATACCAATGACCAGCATTAACTTTAAATTTGCAGGGCTGGTTTGTTAATGCGCCCTCCGATTGAACGATTCGAGCCCCTGGAAAAGACGATGGTATGCTCGATGGCGTATAACGTGGAGGCAGACCCCCTCCTACTGCCGGGGACTGGTCTATGGTATGCGGCGGCGAACTGAAGTTGACATCATAAAGCGAATCTGCCATTGTCGTAGGTTGAAAGGCCATCTGAACAAAGCAAACAAAAAGACAAGGCAATAGTTTTTTCATTTTCTATCCTCTCTAAAAAAGGTATATTAACCGATATTTCCCGTGTCAAACGCCTTGATGTGTCTCCAAGTCTCAATATCTAATCGGCAATTTTCGTTTAAAACTATAAAGTCACTTGCCGGACGGCAATGTTGATGGGCAAAGGTGCAACTCGCCTGCCATAAGCAAACGTATCGCAGCCGGCGATGAGCTTGTCAAACCGTCGAAGGACTTTCGGCCTTAAACGTTAAATTAACTATAAACCCTTCTGCACTTACTGCCAATTATTAATCCGCCTACGCCAAATAAGTCCGAAATCGAAAATTTCTCTACCTTTCGATCTTAAAGGAGCAGTATATCGTTAAACTGGAAAAGAAGCCAGGCTTTTTTCAGTTTTCCAGAGCAAGGGGACAGTTACCTCTTGAAATCCGGGCGGAATCTTATTACCCTTAGTCCCGTGATTAAGAAAATATATTCCCAACCCACGGCGGATTTGTCCGCCTTTTGCGGGTTGACTATTGACTATTGCCGCCCAAATTCATAAACTACAGGCCAATAAAATTGCTTAAACTGACTGATTTGTTTTGTCATACCTGTAAAAACAGGTATCCAGCGGCAAAAAATGAATCTGGATTCCCGCTTGCGCGGGAATGACATTTGGCGGAAGAATGCGGTTATGCAGGAACAGGTAGTAAAAATCGGGCTTGTGGGCTTCGGCACCGTAGGCTGCGGCGTCGCAAAGCTGATATTAGAAGGGGCTGAGTCGATAGCGGCCAAGACCGGCCTGCGCCTGCAGCTTGCCTGTGTGGTCGATATTGATACCAAATCACCGCGACCTGTAACGCTGCCGCAGGGCATTCTCACCGATGACCTCGACAGGCTGCTGAAAGACGATACCATCAAAATCGGCGTTGAGCTTGTCGGCGGGACCGGCATCGCAAAACAAATCCAGCTTAAAATGCTCCAGGCGGGCAAAGATGTCGTTACCGCTAATAAGGCACTGTTAGCTGAGTATGGCAATGAGCTTTACAACGTCGCTCATAAAAACGGTCGCTGTATCGCCTTCGAGGCAAGTTGCGCCGGCGGTATACCAATTATATCGGCCATACGCACCGGCCTTACCGCAAATACCATTAACGCTATGTATGGCATCGTCAACGGCACCTGCAATTATATCCTGTCGAATATGACGGCCAAAAACGAGGATTTCGCCGAGGCGCTCGCACAGGCGCAGAAAAAAGGTTATGCCGAGGCCGACCCCACCCTCGATATAAGCGGTGGCGACAGTGCTCATAAGCTGGCGATACTGGCCTCAATCGCCTTCGGGTATGAAATTACGCTCGGCGATATTTTTGTCGAGGGCATCAATAATATTTCGAAAGATGATATTCGCTATGGCGGCGAGATGGGTTATATCCTCAAACTGCTGGCTATCGGAAAACGCAAGCCGAATAACAAGATTTCGCTGCGGGTCCACCCGTCTTTTATTGCCAAAAATAATCCTCTTGCCCGCGTCGATGGGCCTTTTAACGCTGTCAGCATATTCGGCAGCGCGGTCGGCCAGGTAATGTTTTATGGCCGGGGCGCAGGAATGATGCCGACCGCCAGTGCGGTTGTTGCCGACATTATCGATGTGGCCCTGGGCAACTCCGCCACGACCTTCCGCCATATTCACCTGCTGCCCAGGAGCGAGGTATCGTCTCTTATAGAGCATATCGACAACATTACGAGCCGATTTTATATCAGGATAATGGTCAAAGACCAGGCCGGCGTCTTCGCACAGATTGGCAGAGTGCTTGCTGAGAATGCCGTCAGCATATCCGGCGTCCTGCAGCACGAAGGCCGAGGGCCCGACAATACCATTCCCGTAGTTATAACCACTCATCCGACACAGCATAAGCAGGTCAGCGCAACCATCGCAGACCTTGAACGAATTGATACCGTTTGCAGCAAACCCGTTTGTATAAGAATAGTCGATATACCGGAGGACAAAGATTGACGGCCAAACACGTGATAATAATTCCTGACGGTGCGGCGGATGAGCCTATCGAGCAGCTCGGCTATAAAACCCTGCTCGAAGCCGCCCAGAAACCGAATATGGACAAAATCAGCGTCCAGGGGATACAGGGAATTGTGCGGACGGTCCCCGAAGGTATGGAGCCGGGCAGCGACGTGGCGCAGATGAGTCTGCTGGGTTATGACCCTCTGCAATATTATTCCGGCAGGGCGCCAATCGAAGCAGTCGCACGCAATATCGACCTTTCGCCGCACGACTGGGTCTTCAGATGCAATCTTGTTACCATCGCCGACGGCAAAATGGCCGACCACAGCGCCGGCCATATTTCCACCGAGGAGGCCGCCGAGCTGGTAAAAGGGTTGAACGACCAGTTAGGCACCGAAAAAATCCGCTTCTATCCGGGCGTAAGCTACAGGCATCTGATGGTGGTCAAAGACGCTGATTTCGACGTATATACGTACCCGCCGCATGATTATATCGGCACAGCGGCGGAGAAAATCCTGCCTCGCGGCAAAGGCTCGGAGATGCTCATCGACCTTATGGCGCGTTCGCAGCAGCTTTTCTTCAACCACGACATCAACAAAATCAGAAGAGACCTCGGCGAAAACCAGGTCAGCTCAATCTGGCTCTGGGGACAGGGCAGAAAGGCACAGATGGACAGCTTCGAGAAACGGTTCGGCCTTAAAGGCGCCGCCATCACCGCCGTCGACCTTGTAAGAGGTTTGTCTAAGCTGGTCGGTTTCGACCTGATAGATGTCCCCGGCGCAACGGGTTTTATCGACACAAACTATCCGGGCAAGGCATCCGCTGCCATAGAGGCGATAAAAAAATACGACATCGTCCTGGTCCACATCGAAGCGCCCGATGAGGCCTCTCACAGCGGCAATATCGTAATGAAGAAAAAGGCGATTGAGCAGATTGACAGGCACATCGTCGGGCCGGTCTTCGAGGCAATAAGCGGCTATCCGGTCTGGCGTATGATGGTCGTGCCGGACCACCCCACGCCGCTGCGGACCTGCGCCCATTCAGCCGAGCCGGTCCCGTTTGCTATGGCAGGCACCGAGGTCAGCGGCGTTATGCACGAAGCCTTCAGTGAGGCCAATGCTGCCAGGTCGGGCCTGAAAATTGACAAAGGCTCCGAACTGATGGAATATTTCCTGAAAATTTAGTGGCATTTTTACTGCCGGCAGTTATAATTTTCCCGATTTTGAAAAATAGATTATTTGCTATCGACTAAAATGATACTTGTGCAAAAATTCGGCGGAACCTCGGTGGCCAATGCTGAAAAGATTCGCAGTGCCTGCCGGCGGGTAATCAAGGCGGTCAAAGATGGCTATCAGGTCGTCGTGGTCGCTTCCGCTCGCGGACATCAGACCGATGAGCTTATTGCAGACGCCCTCGAACTTAATCCTAACCCGCCAAAACGTGAAATGGACCAGCTCCTCAGCACCGGCGAGCAGCAGACGGTCTCGCTTTTCGCTATGGCACTGCACGCTATGGGCCACGATGCCATAAGCTTCACCGGCGGCCAAATCAGGATGATTACCGACAGCGTCCACACAAAGGCCCGCATAAAAAGCATCGATGCCGACCGAATCCACAAACAGCTCGACGCCGGCAAAATCGTCCTCGTAGCCGGCTTTCAGGGCATAGATGAAAACGAAAACATAACCACGCTCGGCAGAGGCGGCTCCGATACGACCGCCGTTGCGCTGGCCGCTGCGCTAAAAGCCAAGGAATGCGAAATTTATACCGACGTCGACGGCGTTTATACGACCGACCCGCGAATATTCAAAAAGGCCGTCAAAATGCAGCAAATCAGCTATGATGAAATGCTCGAGATGGCCAGCCTCGGTGCAGGCGTTATGCACAGCCGCTCCATCGAGTTCGGCAAAAAATACGACGTTAAAATTCACGTAAGAAGCAGTAGCGAAGAAATAGAAGGGACATTAATTACTCACGAGGTGCCGCAAATGGAAGGTGTAGTGGTTTCAGGTGCAACAATCCAGAAAGATATGGCCAAAGTAAACCTTATCGGCGTAGACAACAAGCCGGGCAACGCCGCCAAGATTTTTTCTCATCTGGCCAAGGCCAAAGTGGTGGTCAACGATATTATTCAAACCGAGGTAAGCTCTGAAAAGGCAAACCTGTCGTTTACGGTCGGCACTTCAGACCTGCAGACAGCCAAAGATGCCGTCGAGCAGATTAAGGAAGAGATAGGCTGCGAAAGAGTTTCGGTGCGCGACGATATCGCCGAGGTCTCGGTGGTCGGCGTGGGTATGCGAACGCATTACGGCGTTGCTGACAAAATGTTCAGCTCGCTGGCCAGCGCCAAAGTCAATATCGATTCCATCACCACAAGCGAGATTCGCATAAGCTGCATCGTCAACAAAAACGAAGGCGAAAAAGCGCTCGAAGCGGTCTGCCTTGCCTTTGAGCTGGATAAGCCCGCCGAGAAACGCGCAAAAAGCAAATAACCAATCAGTGTCACTCAAACGCACAAAACCGGCTTTCGCAATAAGCAGACGCCTGCGAAACTTCCTGTTTACTCTCGGCATCCTGCTTGCCTGTTTGCTCATCGCTCTCGACCACAGCCCCCTCAGACCCAAATGGCGCCATTACCGGCAGTCGGCCGGGCAGTCGGTATATTCTGATTTTGAAAAATACGACGCCAAGACCTTCACGGTTGTAAAGGTTGTCGATGGTGACACAATCGATATAGACATCCCCGACGGCAAATACAATCATACCAGGATAAGGCTTTGGGGGGTCGATACGCCGGAAACAAAAAAGCCTGATACGCCGGTTATGTATTTCGGCCCGGAAGCTTCCGAATTCACAACAAAATTGGCTTTCGGCAAATCCGTTACGGTCTATCTCGACAAGACTAATACCAGAGACAAATACAGCAGATTGTTGGCCTACATACAGTTGCCGGACGGCAACTATCTCAATGAACTTTTGCTAAGCGAAGGTTACGCTTATGCGGATTTTCGTTTCAGGCACATCTTTTACAATAAGTATAAGCAGCTCGAATCCGCCGCCCGCAGCAATAAAAAAGGCTTATGGGAAAAAGTAACACTCGACCAGATGCCCCCCTGGCGTCAGAAAAATAATTAACGACTCTGCTTTTTCAAAGCCCGATTTATTTTCATTTCTTGCTGCCGCCCTTTTGGGATAATGCCATCATCATATTTCCTTGATTCTTGTTATTCTTCTTACCCTTATCTATCATTCTGATTACGTCCGTTCCTTCGAACTCGGTCCCGTCTTTAAGCTCCCATGTCACTTTCAGTTCCACATATCCAGCCTCACCGAGCATCTCCTGGACCTCCGAGCGGGCGAATTTAACCATCACAATTTGCCCTGCAATTACGACTTTCTCCGGCTTAATCCGGCCCTCAAGCAAAATACTTGATGTGTTGACGTCCGCAATATTGTACCCTTTAGGAAGTCTCAGAATGCAGTTAATCCAGTTGCCCTTGCTCGCAAGGTTAAGAGTTCTGGGCGTTATCATAACTGCGTTTTTTACGCCGGTATTGGGTATATACCTGAAACGCTTGATAACGACTTCCGCATTTTGACCGTTGGCCGGAGCGGCACCCGATACCAGGTAGAAATTGATGCGAGGGTTCTCTTCTCCCGCCGCCGGCACATCATCGCCCTTGTAAGACCAGGACTGAATTATGTATTCTTTCGGCGGTTTCTCCATATAATTCCCGTAGTAGCTCTGGAAGTCTATCCTGTTTTTCTTCCACTTAAATACGTGGGTGGTTATAGCGGTATCCGCCGAATAATTTATGTTAAACCGGCGCATATTTCCGGGGTCGTCCCACGGCTGAACAACAAACTGGGCGTTGTCATTGTCTATTTGTCCCCATCTGGAAAGCTCAACGTCAATTTCCCTGCTGTTGCCCAGCGAATCGGGAACATCGTATGTAAACAGTCCCAGCACGAGATTGGGGTCCAGTATATCCACCCTGTTTTTGACCGTGAAAACATAAGTTCCGTACCCCAGATTTGCATTGGCTATAACTTCGCTGCAATACCAGTTCGGGTCTTTGTTGACAACGCTCAGATGCAGATAGCCATTCGGGTCGACCCACACATCATTAGGATTGTCTGTGAAGCGGTTCGGTCCAGCCCCAATCCGATAATCGCTCTGCAGAACCGACCACCAGTACCCTGAAAATTTTATCTTCCGCAGGCAAATATCATCTGCTGAGCCGAGCATGAGATTATCAACGTATATCGTGCCGTTCACATCATTCGGCTCACCCATCTGCTCGAAAATCAGAGCCGCTATATGGTCCAGCCCCGTGTAATTAAGCGAGGACACGTTCATTGAAATCGTATACCATTCATTGACCACTCTCGGCACGCAATCGCCCGAAACCCAGCCGAAAACATCGTCCCATATACCTATGATTTGCGGCATCGCAGATTCCGTCGCAACGTAAACATCCGCATAAATATACTTATGACCTGCTAAATCAAATGTAAAACTGTTACAGTCGTGCCTCACCTCAATCTTGCGGTCTGCTTCATTCGTCCACTCTAATTTGAGAACATAATTACCCTCAGTAGCCTTGGGCACGCCGTTGACGCCTCCTCGCACCGGCCAGGCAGCTACAAGACTGGGGCTTAAACACGGGTCGGTCGAAACCGTAAGTCTACCGGCATCGGACGGCTCATAACTTGTAAGCAGCGTGGAAGAAAAATTAATGGCAGACACCGGCACAGCGGGATACAACAACAGAACGACCGATAGCAGGAAAAGCATTTTTTTACACATAACACACCTCCAAAAGCATCGCTTTTTCGACAAAAAACCCAAATTTTCTCGAAGAGGAAGCTTCAAAAACCAGAAACTACTTCTCCCCGTCTTACTTGCTTAAAAGGATACCCTGTTTGAAAAAGATGTCAAGATTGAAAATTATAAAAAAAACGTAAGCGTTCACGGAAAAACCGCATTTTTGTCACTGCGAGCGAAGCGAAGCAGCCTAATACCATCAAAAGTTCGAGATTGCTTCGGCCTAAAGGCCTCGCAATGACACAAAAACGCCACATTTTCATGCGTGAACGCTTACCAGCTTTCCGGGATATGTGCCCGCCAAACGGAGCGGCGGGAAAACTTCGCTACGAGGGGTGCGGGGAGAAATTACAGTTCTCTATTTACGGTTTACTATTTTTTATTTACTATTTGCTATCGTATGAAAATATCAAAAGAGCAGATAAGGGAACTGACAGATGAAGGCTCATGGGAGCGTGGTGTGGATTATTATAAAGAGGGAAACGTAATTTCACTGCTCGAAGACAAGGGGACAATTGTCGCCAAAGTCAGCGGCACAAGGATTTATAACGTAAGACTATGGAAGGAAGACGGACAGCTCGAATCGTTCTGCAGTTGCCCAATGGGGGATGAAGGAGTGTTCTGCAAACATTGTGTGGCGGTCGGCCTGACATATATCGGCGGGGGAATGAAATCTGCCGATGAAAGCAGCAGAAGGCGGCGGCGAAAGAAGCTGAAACCTGAAATCACGCCTGATGATGTGCGGCAATATCTTTTACAACAAGAGGCCAATACGCTGGTCGAACTTATTATGCAGCAGTTTATGGAAGATGAAGCCTTGCAGGAACGGCTGATGCTGAAAGCTGCGAGGTATGGGAGAGGAGGGCTGGACAAAGGCGGTTTTAAGCAGGCAATTTATAAGGCCACCAATACACGCGGCTTTGTAGATTATTATTCCGCCGGTACTTTTGCCAGAAGAATAGATAATACAGTTGACTCCATAGAAGAACTGCTGGCTGAGGGATATGGCGAGGAAGTTGTTGAGCTGGCAGAATATGCTTTGAAGCGTGTGGAGAAAGCACTCGGTGAAATGGACGATTCGGACGGGAATATGAGCATCATAATGGAAAGGCTGGAGGAGATTCATCACAGGGGATGCGTGGCTGCAAAGCCTGCCCCTGAGGTTTTGGCCAAGCGTTTGTTTGAATGGGAGCTTGGCGGCGGGTGGGACACATTTCACGGGGCGGCGGAAACTTATGCTGATGTTCTCGGCCAGAGAGGATTAGCTGTTTACCGGAAATTGGCCGAATCAGAATGGGCAAAGACGGCCACACTCAGCCCCGGCCAGGCGGAAAAAAGTTACCGAAGCGACAGGTACCAGATAACTTCGATTATGGAGTCCCTTGCCCGTGCTGCCGGGGACATAGAAGAACTTGTTGCCGTAAAAAGCAAGGACCTATCTATCGCATATCGCTTTCTCGAAATTGCGCAGATATATAAGGAGGCAGGAAAAGGAGACAAGGCGATAGAGTGGGCTGAAAAGGGATTGAAGGCTTTTCCTGAAGATACGGACAAACGATTGCGGGAATTTCTTGCCGAGGAATATCATCGGCAAAAAAGACATAAAGAGGCGATAGAGCTTATCTGGGCGAACTTTGTTGAGCAGCCTTGTCTTGAAAATTACAAGATACTTAAGAAGTATTCGGATTACCGCGGCGAATGGCCGATAAGAAGGCAGCGTGGACTGGAGTATATACGTAACGAAATTGCCGAAGCGAAAAAGCCGACACCCAGAGATTATAGTTACCGGTCTGCCCGGAAAGACAGTTCACTGCTTGTGGAGATATTTATCTGGGAAAAAGATATAGAGGCGGCGTGGCGTGAGGCACAAAAAGGCGGCTGCGGCGATTATCTGTGGATGCGGCTGGCGGAATTGCGAGAGAAGAGTCATCCTGAAGATACCATTTTGATTTACCGCAAGCAGGTTGACCCGATTGTCAGGCAGACTAACAATGGCGCCTATCGTGAGGCTGTTGGTTTGATTAAAAAAATCCGTAATCTTATGAAGGGGATGGGAGAGGACAAAAAATTCGAGGAATATATGTTATCTTTGAGGACTACATATAAGCCTAAAAGGAACTTCATATCTATGTTAAGCAGCCTGGGTAAATGATGGCGGGTTGGGGCGGCCTGCTCCGCCCTTTTTCGCTTACTCCTACGTCAAGGCCCGCCAGAAAGAGGCGGGTAAACCCGGCCAAAAGTCGCTTGCTTATCTCCGCAGTTAACTGCGGAGATAAGCGAACATAAACATATGAAAGTGTTACCTACGTCGTCGGCATAAAGCGTTACCTATGTATCAGTTGACACAACACAAGATGTTTTTATCTTTTCAGTATTTCTTTCAGTGATTCGCGGATGACGGAGCAGCCTTCGCGGGTGGCGTCTTTGTTTATGCAGAGGGGCGGGGCAATCTTAATGCATCCGCCGCCAAAGCCGACCGGAGCGAACATCATAAGTCCCTTACGATAAGAAAGATTGACAACTTCCCAGGCCAAATCGCCGTCGGGGTCTTTAGTGCCTTTTTTTACGGTCTGCAAACCGCCGACGAGGCCGAGGGCGGGTGCAAAGCCGATAACATCGGAAAATTCCGCCATTATGGACTGAAGCTCGGCGTGCAGGACTTTGCCGACCGTTGCGGCGTTTTTAATCAGTTTTTCTTTCTGGATGGTTTCTATGCTGGCCAGGGCCGCTGCGCAGCAGACGGCATTGCCGGAATGAGTGCTTGTCATTTCGTTGGGGCCGTAAAGGTCCAATACATCCTGTTTGCCGATAACGGCGCTGATTGGAAGCGAGCTGCTGATGCCTTTTCCGAGGCAGAATAAATCCGGCACAATCTCATACAGCTCGAATCCCCACTGTTTGCCGCACCTTCCGAAGCCGGCCTGGACTTCATCGAAGGCGAGCAATGCGCCGTGCGCATCGCACCATTTTCTAAGCTGCTGTGCGTATTCTTTCGGCATAAAGTAGGGTCCGCCGCCCTGATATGTCTCGCTGATAACGCCTGCGACGCTGTCGGGGTCGATATTGAGTTTTGCGAGGGACGATTCGAACAGGGCGAAGCTGGTGTCTTCGCAGCGGAAACCATCGGGGAAGGGGACCTGGACGATTTCGGGGTCGAGATTTTTAATCCAGGCTTTGCCGGCTTTTACGCCTCCCAACTGCTGTGAGCCGAGCGTTCTGCCGTGAAAGCCATTGTCAAATCCGACCGCAACACTTTTCTTATCGCCGCCGACTTTTCTCCCGTAAGTGCGCATAAGTTTCAGGGCGCACTCGATGCCTTCGGAGCCGGTGCTGAGCAGAAAGACCTTGTTGAGTCCCTTCGGGGCGAGCGAGACTAATTTCTGCACGAGCTTGATTCGAGGCTCATTGGGGAAACAATACGAGGTCAGCAGCGATTTTTTAGCCTGCTTTACTACGGCATCGACAATTCTTTTAGCGCTGTGGCCTGCGTTGGTGATAAGGACGCCTGAAGAGAAGTCCAGCCACATATTGCCATAGGCGTCGAAGACGTTGATGCCTTTGGAATGGTCCCAGATAATCGGGGCCTGGCCTCGCATACTAATCGGCTCACATTTGCGGAGCCTCTCGATGCTTTTGATGGTTTGCTTGTTGGGTATTGCGCCGGAAAGTTTGCGATACTTCGTTGAAATTTTTTCTACCTTCATCGGTACAAGTGGAAATTCTTTTGCCATTTCTTTTAATACTCCTTATAAAATTTGAATTCAAACCCCCGAATAAATTCGGGGGCTAAATATTTTTAATATTTACGGAAATTTACGCCAGCGTTTTTGCCGTAGGTTATTTCCACTTCTCTGCCGTTGTTTAATATAGAAAGCCTGCCGGCCTCCATCACCAGCTCGTTGTAGGAACTGTTTATGGGTGTGGCCATCACGCCTTCCTCGTCGAACTGCTTAATAAGTTTCTGCCTTTTTGCGAGCGCCTGCTTTTCGCTGATTCCCTGCGAGGTGTCGATGCCCTGGTTGATATTCCTGATTATATATTCGATGGAGCGGTAGCCGTAGCCGACCGCCGTCAGGCCTTTGCCGCCGAGGTCGACGTATTTGAAATAATCGGGGCTTGGCTCGGCGTAGCAGGTGTCACCAGGGTCGCTGCCTTTTTCGAGGTAAACGTGGCTGACGCCGCGATACTGGTCATCGTGAACAATCATAGTGCTGCGGTCTTTTCCCTGAAAATACATCTTTATACCCTGCCAGTTACCGCCCGGGGCCTCATCCGGCTGGCCGAGCGAGTTCTGGACGTTCATAACTGCGCCGTTTTCCCAGATTACCCTGCCGTCAGTCCAGAGGAAGCCTTTATTGCCGTTGGGGTATTTGTCCACGACGCCGTAGACCGAGACCGTTGTCGGCAGCAGACCGGTTATGAACTGCACCTGGTCGATATAGTGACAGGCGATGTAAGAGAACATATCTGAGTTTTCACAGGTGCACCAGTTCTGGAAATTAGAATGGCGGTAATACCACTTTTCGTGCAATGCGGCCTGGGCGAGACGAAACTCGCCGAACTGGCCTGCCTTGAAAAGCCGACGCGCTATCAAAGCACGGTCGTCGAACCGTTTATGATATTCCACGCCGACAATCAGGCCCTTTTTATAAGCCTCTTCGGCGATTTCCTCGGCCTGCGAATATTTCAGCACCAGCGGCTTGACGCAGCATATATGCTGGTTATTTTCGAGAGCGGCCTTTATGACCGGGTAGTGAAGCTGGTCGGGGACAGCGGCCACGACGATATTATGCTGCGGCATCTTTGCTATTGCCTCTTTGAACATATCAGGGAATTTTTTGTCCGGGTCGATGTCCAGCGAGGGGTATGCGGTGAAACTTTGGCCGGGAAACGCCTTTTGGAGCATTTTATCGTTTGCCAGGTCCCGCAGAGGCGGGCTGTTTAAGGCGGATATACTTATGTCCCCAACGACGCCGAAGCGCTGAAGCTGATAAATTGATGGCAGAATCTGGACCTGCGTTATCATTCCGCCGCCAATGATACAAACCTGCGGTTTATCGCTCATTTCAAACTCCTTTTAATTTTTAGAATAGACTATATTGCCGTCGACTATGGTTGACTCGACCGTTACCTTATAGCCGCCGGGCGAACCTGTAATATCAAGAATACAAACATCGGCCTTTGCGCCGTCTGCCAATCGGCCAAAACCCTGCGTTTTCAGGCCGACCAGCTCGCACGGGTTGGTCGAGTAAAACTGCGAAACCGCAACAATGGCCTTTTTGAAATCCAGTGCCGCGTGCCTTTTGTTCCAGATGCCGGGCATATCGCTGGTGAGCCAGTTGAGCATATTTTCAAAGCCCCTGTTTACCGTCAGGACACTGCCAAAGAGGGTGTTTTTTTTGTTTTCGACGGCAATGTACCTGCCGTCGTCGCTGACGATGCCTGAGACCGAGCCTATTTTGATTCTTTTTACGGATGAGCCGGCCACGAACATACAGTCGGTTATGCCGATGATTTTTTTGAAGCCTTTTCGCTTTATGATGTCACGGATGTAAGCCGGGTTGACGTGGTAGCCATCGGCTATCAACTCGGCATACATCTGCTCAAGCTGAAGCACCGCCTCGATAGCGCCGCCGCGATTGAACGGCTTATACGAGCCGCCGGTCGGGCCGTTGGTGAAATGTATGCAGTATTTAAGACCGGCATTGACGGCGTCAACTATCTGATTATATGTGGCGTTGGTGTGTCCTGCGCCGACGATGATTCCTTTGTCGGTAAGGTATCTGGTAAGTTTGACCGCCGGCTCGCCGGAATCGGGGCCTACGAGGGTCAGTTTGATTGAGCCTTTGTCGCTGATACTGTCAAAAGCCTCAGTCGATGGTTTGAACACAAACGCAGGGTCTTGTGCGCCGGCCATATCGGGACTTATGAAACTGCCTTCCAGCAGGCCGCCGAATAATCTTGAGCCGGTAAGTGGTTTATTCTTTTGTTGCTCCAGATAATCGGCCAAATTCGCATAGCAGTTTTTCAGCGATTCAAGCGATGCGGCGAAGGTAGCGATATAGAACCCTGTTACGCCGAAGCCGGCCAGCGTCTTTGTCAGCATCTCAAAACCCTGCTGATAGGCGGATTTGCTGCCGTCGAAGATTTCGGTCTGGGGATTGAACCGACCGAGAGTAAAATCAAAAAGATTAAGGCCGTGAAAATGGATGTCGACAAAGCCCGGCACGACATATTTTCCGCGGATGTCGATGGTTTTCTCGCCTTTGGTCTTGCCGGCGGGCAGTTTGATTTTGCCGTCCTGCAGCAGGCAGTCGCCGCGTTTGATGCCCTTATCAGTAACCAAAAAGCCGTTTTTCAGTCTTATGCTTTTCATATTTCGGCAACCTCTCGCATTTCATACGCCCGAATGCGCAAAGCAGAATTAAATTTGCTCAAAAACCCCATAATAATACTGATAAGGGCTGTAATATACAATGAATTTTTGGCCTTTTTGCGGGTTTATTGTATCAGTACGAATTTTTGGGGTTTGTATTAGGTTCGGTTGGGTTCTGCCGGCACAGCAGGCCGGTTTGGTTCGGCAGGCCGATTTGGTTCGGCGGCAGCGGGTTTGGGCAGATTCGGCTCGGCTGGTTTTGGCGCAGCAGGCTGTTTTTCAGCTTTGGCGGGTTTTTTGGGCAAAACGCTCTTGAGCAGTTCGCCGACCACATATTCGGTCGTATGCTCGCCTGCTTTGTCGGATACGATGTTATTAACCATATTGCACCACCACGACAAATATGGCAGGGCTGTCTGCTGAAAATGAGTAGGCAGTCCGATTTTTTTTGCGATTTTATCCTGGGAAATCGGCGAGATTGAAATCAAAAGGACCACAAAACTCCAGGCGAGAAATCCTGCGAAAAGCCCCAAAAAGCCGGACCCGATGATATCGAGTATCTTCGGAAGCGGGATGCTGAACTGGCTGGTAAAAAGTATAAAGCACAGACCCTGCGTAACTAAAAAGATGCCGGTTGCAGTTGCGGCTATGGTCAGCATATTCCCGTAGGGCGGCTCGCCGGCAGAAGGGACAAAATCCACGATTACAGGCTCTAAGAAAATGGCCAGATAGATTGAAATCACCAGATTGAACAGTATCGCCCAGGTCTCGTAGAATTTCCTCTGAACGGCAAACCACGCAAATATCACGCCAATCAGTATGCCCAGCCAAAACAGCATAATTATCCTATCACTCTTTTCAGTTCATCGATGCTTGTTACGCCGGAGACGACTTTTTTTATCCCTTCTTTCTGGATATTGGACCTGCCTCTTATGTCACCTTCTTTCCGCAGCTGCATAATCAGGGCCTCGTTGTTGGCGATGGAAGCCTTAAGGTTGTCATCGAGGGTCAAGAGGTCAAAGACGGCGTTTCTGCCCTTGTAGCCGGTCCCGTAGCAGTATTCGCAGCCCTTAGGCTGGCAGATATTTCTGTAATTTATGTTCCTTTTTACAAAATCCCGGATTTGATTCTGTGTCAATTGAGCCGGCACCTTGCATCTGCTGCAAAGGCAGCGAAGCAGCCGCTGCGAGACCAGCAGGCTCAAACCCGATGAAAGCAGCAGTGCCGAGACGCCCAAATCCAACAGCCGTATCATTGCCGAGGCGTTGCTTTCGCTGTGTATCGTTGCCAGGACAAGATGTCCTGTCTGCGATGCCCGCAGGGCGATGCTGGCCGTCTCTTCATCGCGTATTTCGCCGATGCATATTACATCCGGGTCCTGTCTTAATATGCTTCGCAGTGTTTTTGCGAAGGTGATGTCGGCTTTGGGATTGACCTCTATCTGGCTGGCGTTGGGCAGTATGTATTCTATCGGGTCTTCAACCGTGATAACATTTCGCAGGAAAAGGTCTATCTTGTTGAGCATTGCGTAGAGCGTTGTGGTTTTTCCGCTGCCTGTCGGGCCGCACATAAGTATCATACCTGAAGGCCGGCTTATCGCATTTTCGACGACTGTCCGCTGTTTTTCAGACAGGCCGACGTTGGTTAGTGTGAACTGCCCTGCATTCTGGCTTAACACCCTTATGGACAATTTCTCGCCGCTTATAGCCCCTGCGCTTGCGACCCGCAGGGAAGTTCTTCCTGTGGCGGTTTTTGCGATGAATGAGCCGTCCTGCGGTCTGCGCCTTTCGGCAATATCCATATTGGAGACAGCCTTTATACTGTTTATGACCGCCTTGCAGGTATCGTTATCTAACTGCTGGACCTCACGAAGCACGCCGTCTATGCGGAACCTGATTGTGTATGACGAGTCCTGCTGCGGGTCGATGAGTATGTCGCTGGCGCCTTCTTCGAGCGAGTTTCGGACAAGCTGCTCGGTCAAATCGAGCACGTGGCTGTCCTGCCGCCGGCCTTTGCTGAAGGTGTATATGTCCTTTAGCTCCCTCCCTGATGAATCGAGCAGTTTTATTTCGGCATCCTCCCTGAATATATTGAAATGCGGCGCCCGCAGACCTGCTATCGCACTTTGCACCTTCTCTTTCAGTCCGTGTTCGGAGGCTGTTTTGCCGACGGTTTTCAGCAGTGTCAGCCCATAAGAGACTATCGTCAGTGCGAGCAAAAACAAAGGGCCCAGGAAAAGGGCGATAATATTGGCTATCAGCTTCTGATTTTTGGGCACCAGCCGGCTGAACTGAATCCGCTGAACGATGTGCATACAAAGGTATACCCACACCAGCAGAATGGCAAGTCTGATGGGGTTAAAGGGCATTGCCGCCACCGACAAACATTTTATAAAGACCGATATTTGCATACGGCACTTTGCGAAATAATATGGGAAAATCATACGCCCGCTTTTCCCACATTAACATATTTTCCCGGCATTATCAAGCCAAAATACGCCTGCTAACCTTCATCGGCTTTTAGAAGGGCTTTTTCTTAATATCGGCAAAATAAAGCGTTACGGTTTGAGTAATTCCTGAGGCTTCAAAGCACGCGGCGTAAATCTTATCTTGTAGATAACCCCTTTGAACCAGAAGGACTGGTCTATTTTTGCGCCGATAGATGTTTTCCCGTCATTCAGCGGGGTGAGCAGGAACTTTTCGGAGGCTTCTTCTATGCCGTTGAGGTAATGGCTCATTTTCTGACCGTCATAAACGAGGGCGGCATTATACCATTGCCCCTTTGCACTAGTTTTGTCCGTTTTATATAAATTTTTGCTGCCGGTGGCGCATTTGATGAAAGTATCGAGACACCAGAGATTTTTGTCGGCAGGGGCGGTTTCCACAGCCATTGTTATACGGTTTTTCGAGTCTTTCTCCTGCATATAGATAACTCGCTGCGAGTTCGGACCGTTTACATCCGGCCTGAACACAACCTCCAGGGTAAATTTTTCCGCACCGGCAAGCGGGAGCGCTTCCACAATAAGCCCATCTTTGGCGCCGTCGAATTCCACGGCCTTGCCCTTTTCCGTTTCAATCACTTTGGGTGTCCCCAGCACTGTTGTCTTATGTCCGCCTGTAGAGTTGAGACTGTCCATATTCCACACGGTTGAATTGCTGCAGGAACAAACAAACATCGTCAAACACAAAAATGCAAATTTAATCGACCTGCTCATACTTCACTCCTTTTTTTATGGTTTCAAAAATTCTTCGGGTTTTAGCACATCTTTTGTGAATCTTACCTTGCTGATAGCTCCTTTGAACCAGTATACCCTGTTCATTCTTACGCCGATAGAGGTTTTTCCTTCTTTTAATGGGCGAAATTCGAGCGTTTTTGACATCTCCTGGACGCCGTTTATGTAATGCCGCATTTCCTGCCCGTCATAAACCAGCGCAGCGCTATACCATTGCCCGACCGGATGAGTGTTTGCGGGGTTTATCAGCGCCACTTTACCTTTTTCGGTCTGTATATAAGTGTCGAGATACCACTTTTTGTCGTCTGTAAGCCGGGTCTCTATCAGTGTCCTGGAGTTCGAATCATTCTCCTGCAAATGCAGAAATCGCTGCTCTTTAAGGCCGTTCGCATCAGGTCTGAAAACAATTTCCAGCGTAAATTTCCCCTCTCCTGCCAGTGGCAGCTTATCTACGAGGATGCCGTCCTTTTTGCCGTCAAACTCAACAGCCTTGCCCTTATCGGTGTCGATTATTTTGGGCGAACCGAGAACGACTGTTTCACTCCCTCCTATCGATTTGAGATTGTCGATGTTCCATACGATGCTTTTTTGGGCGCTCGTGCAGGAACAGACAAACAGCAGCGATAATAAAAGTGCGAATTTTATTGGCTTGTTCATAGACTGGTCACTCCTTTTCCCATTAATAGATATGAATAAAATTAACTGTTCAGCGTAATTAAGCTGATTCAGAATCCTCCAGTGATTCAAGTGATTTGAGGTCATCGAGCTGAATGTCTGAAAAATTGGCAAACTGGTCGTCTTCTATCAGGTTATCAGCGGCTTTTTCTTCGGTTTTTTCTGTCGGCGCGGCCTGCTGGGGCTGTGGTTTTGCGCCTTGCTCCTTTTGCTGGGGGTTGTTCAAGTCGGGCTGCCCGTCTATCTGGAGGACAAATGTCAAAGGCCCTACCGTTAGTGAATTGCCAGGCTGAAGTTCCGCTTCTTCTTCTATGCGTTTACCGTTGAGGAAGGTGCCGTTTTGTGAACCGAGGTCCCGAATCTTCCAGGCGCCCTGGTTGTAGCTCAACTGGCAGTGTTTTCTGGAAACTGAAGGAACTGGTATACGCAGATTGCAGTAGCGATGTCGTCCGATTAGTATGGAACTGCCGGCTAAAGGAAAAATCTTCGCCGGGCCATTCTTTTTGACTCGAACCAGATTTGCGCTCATACGTCCATTCTCCTGTGGAGTTACTGCCGAACCTATATTATATACACAAGAGCTGCGAAAAACAACAATAAACCGGCGATAAAAATATTGACGACGATGACGCCTTCAGGTAATATCCGGTAAGCTTGAAATTACAAGGATACAAAGGGCAGTATACCGGTTAAATTTATGGCGAAAGTAACGCTGCCGGACGGCAGTATATTAAACGCAGCAGACGGCACAACAGTAAAACAACTGGCCGAACAAATAGGGGCGGGTCTTGCAAAAGTATCCATAGCGGCAAAAATAAACGGGCAATTGGCGGATTTGGCCACGACTTTGACGGGGGATGTAAATGTTCGAATTATTACCCCCAAAGACAAGGAAGGCCTTGAGATAATGCGTCATAGCTGCGCCCACATAATGGCTGAGGCGATATGCAGCATCTGGCCGGCCACAAAACTGGTTTACGGCCCGACCGTCGAAGACGGATTCTACTATGATATTGACCTTGATGAGCCGATTCGGCCTACCGATTTTGAACGCATCGAAAAGAAAATGAGCGAAATTATCAGTGCCGACAGGCCGTTTATCAGGAAAGAGATGCCACGCGCCGATGCCATAGCAAAATTGAAAGGCGACAAGTATAAAACCGACAACATTCAGCGTGCTACCGGAGACGTTATCAGTTTTTATTCTCACGGCGATGGCTTCGATGATTTGTGCAGGGGGCCGCACCTGCCAAGCACAGGCAGGGCCGGCAGTTTCAAAATTATGTCGGTCGCAGGCGCATATTGGCACGGCGACCCAACGCAGAAAATGCTCCAGCGGGTCTACGGCACCGCCTGGCCGACCCAGAAGGAACTTGATGAATACCTGTACAGGCTCGAAGAGGCAAAAAAACGCGACCACCGCGTCCTCGGCAGACAATTAGATTTATTCAGCTTCGATGATGCGGGCCCGGGTTTCGCATTTATGCACCCCAAAGGAATGGTTATCTGGAACGCCATCGTCGAGTTCTGGCGCAGCGTTCACAATAAATACGGCTATAAGGAAATCAAAACACCCATCATCCTCAACGAGCGACTCTGGCACCAGAGCGGGCATTGGGACAACTACAAGGAAAATATGTATTTTACGAACATCGACGGCGCCACCTACGCCATAAAGCCGATGAACTGTCCCGGCGGCTGCCTCGTTTATAAAACCAATCAGCACTCATATCGCGAATTCCCGCTGCGAATAGCCGAGCTCGGCCTTGTGCATCGCCACGAGGCCAGCGGCGTTATGCACGGCCTTTTCAGGGTCCGCCAGTTCACGCAGGACGATGCTCACATCTACTGCACACCCGACCAGATTGAGGCTGAAATCATAGGCGTCATCGAGCTTACCTTCGAGCTATACAAAGCATTCGGCTTTGACGATTTTCACGTAGAGTTATCTACCAAGCCTATAAAACATATTGGCTCGGATGAAATCTGGGATATTTCTACAAACGCCCTGAAAAACGCACTCACCCACAAGGGTATTACATTCAAGATTAACGAAGGAGATGGCGCCTTTTACGGCCCCAAGATAGATTTTCACATCAGGGATTGCCTAAAACGCTCCTGGCAGCTCGGCACTATACAACTGGATTTCTCTATGCCGCAGCGGTTCGGCCTGGTTTATACCGACAAGGACAATACCGAGAAAAATCCCGTTATGATTCACAGGGCCATCCTCGGCTCATTTGAACGCTTTATTGGAATCCTTATTGAGCATTACGGCGGCGCTATGCCGCTCTGGCTTGCTCCAGAACAGGCAAGGATACTTACGATAAGTGAAAAAACCAACGAATATGCTGCACTCGTTCAGAATAAACTGCGGCTGGAACAGTTGCGTTGCGGCCTCGATTCGTCGGACGAAAAGATAAACGCAAAGATAGCCAGGACGCATACCGAAAAATTGCCTTATATGTTGGTGGTCGGCCCAAAAGAATCGCAAACCTCCGCCGTAAACGTGCGTATTAGAGGAGTCAAGGAAAGCAAAACCGTTGCGGTAGATGAATTTTTGAGAATAACAAAGCAGAAAATTGCCGATAAAGTAATGGATTTGACAATTTAATATGCTCTGTAAAAAAATAAGGTTCTTTGTCATTCCCGCGCAAGCGGGAATCCAGTCCCGATTTATCGGGATTTACAGTGTTAATCCGTACTTACAATGAACAATGAACAAAGTTAATTTAAGAAAGGTAAGGTGATTTAAGATTAGTAAGCTGGGGTTAAGGGTAAATGGAGGGATTCGGGCCCCGATGATTCGGCTGATTGATGAAGCCAATACTCAGGTCGGAATCGTACAAAGAAATTTAGCGCTCGATAAAGCTCGTGAGGCCGAGCTCGACCTTGTCGAGGTCTCGCCTACCAGCGACCCGCCGGTCTGCCGAATAATGGATTACGGCAAATGGCTCTACGAGCAAAAACGAAAAATTCGAGAGAGCCACAAAAAAAGCCAGCATCATTCCGCAGTGCTTAAGGAAATCAGGCTGCGTCCCGAAACTGACAAGCACGACATCGAAATCAAGACAAATCACGCACGCGAATTTCTGCAGAAAGGCTACAAAGTGCAGTTCACCCTGTTCTTCAGGGGTCGGCAGATGCTGCATCAGGACAAGGGACACAAGATTTTCAACCAAATCAGCGAGTCGCTGCAGGAACTGTCAAAAATCGAACAGGCCGGCAGAATAATGAACAAGCGGATGACCTTGCTGCTTGTCCCCAAGTGATTATTGGGAAGGCTTTTTAGACCAGCCGATAATCGACTTTTCGGCATGTCCTGTCGATATATGTGGGGCGTTCAATTCGAAAAGCCCAACAGGAGGCTTATTTTTTAATTTTTCGATATGTCCCCCGCGCCACGCGCTTATCACCCGCCAGCCTGGCGGCCAGGTCATTGCGAGGAGGCCGACGTGGCAATCTCAAAAAAATTTAGCCCCCTAATTTATTAGGGGGTTACTCTTACAAAATTTAGCCCCGCATCTCGCCCTCCGTCCCGTCCGCCGTAGTCCCGATGTCGTTTATCGGGACGAAGTAGGGCCTGCCCTTCGTAGTCCCGATGTCGTTTATCGGGACGAAGTAGGGAGCTTGTCGAAGGGAACGGCGACCTTCTTTAATCGCTGTCTTTGAGCAATTTAATTAAATTATCTTTGCTCAGCATCTCTAAATCCTGCTGTCTCTCCAAAAATGGCCCGATATCTGCAATGACCTTATTCCAGTCATATTTTGAAATGCGAAGCGCAGTTTCTTTTCGCCAGTTTTCCGATGTGATTTCCCTGCCTTTCCAGCCGGTTTGCTTTAAGGCATTGTTCAGAAAAACAATGTTTGGCCCCGGCCACCGCCGGTCGGACAGATACCACATCAGGTCGTAAATGTCCCTCCCCTTTACGTATTCCCTGCTCAGTAGTGCATGCAATTTCCCCGCCAGTAATGAACTCCTGTCATAATGCTGTAGATTCAGCAGGCAATGTCTCCTCACTATACTCGTTTCAAACCCCGCTCCTGCCGGCGGATTAGTATCAATCTCCACCTTAATCGAAATACCTTCGCTTCGATGAGAAGAAAGGCCGATTTCGTAAAGCAAACCGTCGAATTTAACAAACGCCGATTTTACCGCCTTTGTCGTCTTTGCCTTGATTACCAGCGTATAACCTTCTCCGAGAAAAACTCTTTGGGCCCTCTTCATAAGCCCGGCAAAATCATCTTCAATCCCTGCCGCCGAAAGTGAAAAATCCAAATCCTCCGAAAAACGCGGCATCGAATACAAAAACCGCAACGCAGTCCCTCCCACAAATGCCCATCTCGAAAACGCACCGCTCCCCTGCAGGCTCTCAAGTAGTCTCGCCTGCAAATATTCCCGCACAATGCACCTCGCAAGATTATTGTCCCCAATCTTCCCGGCAAGCTCTCTTATATAATCTTTCACAGTTCTACTCCTTCTCCTTCGCCAATAATACTTTCAATATTCAATACCGCCCTTTCGAGTTTTGGGCTGTCTGCATCTTTGGCAAGTTGCCGCAGGCCGTCTTTATCAATCGCCTCGATATTCTGAAGTCGCAGCCCTTCGAGAAACTCTTTTTTGTCCCCGCCTCCTGTCAAATACACCAAATCAAGAATCGCTTTTTCCGGACTTGCAACAAATGCCTCCTGCCTTCCTGACAATTCCACTTTCTTGAAACCCCGGAACAAATCCTTGTTGATATGCCTGTACTCGAATCGCCCCAGCGGCGTCTCAATCACCATTGGCCTGCCGGTCGTAACGCTCGTAATCACCGGCACAAACTCTGGAATCAGCCCGTACCACGACATCGCCGATTGCAGGCTTACGTATGATGACCGTTTAAGACTGTTTGCAATACTGAACAGTTCCGGCTTGATTTTCCTGTAAGGCTCAGCAAGTGTATACAAACCTTTATGCAGTTTAATGACCCTGCCGTCCTGCACCCATCGGGCGAGTTGCACCCTCACCTGCGCCGGATTTTGACCGGCCGACGCAAATCCCGTCACAAAACACGCCAAATCTCCAGCTTTTTTCAATAATTCTTCAAATTTCATAGCAGCAATTTATCATAAATGATAAATAAACGCAATATCTATATCGACACTTCCTGCCCCATACTTTACTTCACCCCAAAAAACGTCATTCTGAACACAGCGAAGAATCTCTCCGTTTATCACCCGCCGGCTGCCGCGGCGTAGCTCCGATGTCGTTTATCGGAACGAAGCCGGGTCATTCCCGCAAAGGCCTGCCCTGCTTGCCCTGCGAAGCCCCGATGTCGTTTATCGGGACGAAGTAGGGAGCGCAGTCGAAGGGCGAAGAATCTCTCCGTTTATCACCCGCCGGCACGGCGACCCCGCCTGCCCTCCGTAGCCCGAAGGGCGAAGGAGGGTCATTGCGAGGAGGCCGAAGGCCGCCATCACCCTTTTGTCATTTCGACCGAGCCCGCCATCCTCTTTTTGTCATTTCGACCGAGCCCGCCATCCTCTTTTTGTCATTTCGACCGGAGCGATGCGAAAGCATCGCGCAGTGGAGAAATCTGCCTTATCATTTTCCATCAGTTTTTCCTCTGTCATTCCTGTGAAAACAGGAATCCAGCGCGTAGGATGCGATATTTCGCACCACTTATTCTGAAATAACCCCGCACCAATCTCCCCTCATTCCCCAAACGCCGATGAATTACCGTATATTCCCCCTTAATGCTTCTATCGTCACCCAACCAAACCTCTAAAAAGATTGGTGCGTGGGCCAATCCCAAGAAAACAATTGCCATTTTGTCGGCTAATTGGTATAAAATAAACCAATTCACCTTTTGAGGGAAAACCATCCGGGCCGGCCTGTTTGCTTAACTCCGGATTTCCCAAAATAAATCCGGCGAAGGTTCGCCGAGTAATACGGTGATGGTGGTTTTGTAAGTTTACATCGTGGCGTTGTGAGGTTACAATGTGGCATTGAAAGGCTTGGTTGCGTAGCCAAGCGTTTAATCCGCCGCAGGCTGATTAATATGGGAAATGTCGAAGCACAATCATACCTGATTGCAACCGGTAAGGATAAATAACTTGATTTGTTTGCCCGATTTACTATCTTTTGTAGGCGATTATAAAAAAATTGAGGGAAGAAATTATGAATAGCAAAAAAGTTGACATCCGCTTTAGAAAACAACTTAAGGATGAATCGCCTGCATTGCAATCCGCAGGATGGCCAAGTCCATTACTTCTAGTCTCGTGCTACGTAGCGAAGATACTTCGCAGAGTAGTATCTGTTCTTGGAAATCTTGCCATTTTAAAAATCATTTCAATAAAAAGTTACATTCCTTTGCTACTCTGCGAAGTAACGACTTCGCTACGAAGCACGAGTTTCCCCGGTATGGTGGCCCCAGATTTCTGCAGCTTTGTTATCGAACCGAACAGCAGAAGTTTAATTTCTCAAACTCGCTTTTTATCGCCGCAATAAAATCGCTAAATCCGACAGGCTTGACGATATAGCCGACAACATTCGAGCCTATTATGTCCTGGTCTCTGCTGGAAGTGGTTACGATGATAACTGGAATATTGCTTAAGTTCGGGTCTTTTCTTATGGCCTGAAGGAATTCCCGGCCATCCATACAGGGCATGTTCAAATCGAGAAGAATCAGGCCGGGTTTTTCGTTGTTTTCGTTCGTTAAATATTTGAGAGCTTCCTCTCCGTCGGCCTTTTGCACAAGTTTATTGGTGATTTCGAGAGTCTTTAAGACCCTTTTGATGGTCAGACAATCGATTTCGTCGTCTTCGACATGCAGTATCGGTTTGGAGTTATCCATTGATTAGCGCCTCCTGCGGTTGCCTTTGTTTCGGCAAAGTAAACAGGAATGTGCTGCCTTGTCCGACTTCCGATTCGACCCAGACCCTGCCGCCGTACGATTCCACAATCTTTTTTACTATCGCCAGGCCTATCCCCGTACTTTTGTTTGCGCCATTTGTCGCAAGCGTCTGGAATATCTTGAAAATCCTTTCAAAGTGCCGCTCGTCTATTCCAGGCCCGTTATCAGTTACGCTGAATTTCCACCTGTCGCCTTCTTCGGTACAACTGGCGGTAATCAGGCCTGCAGGTTTATCCATACTCTCGATGGCGTTACTTATCAGATTTTGAAATACCTGCATCATACGTGTTTTTTCACAGATTATTTTGGGCAGATTCCCGTCGATTATCACTTTGATATTTTCCGGCACGGCGATGCTGTCTTTGATTTCTTCGATGAGTGTGTTCAGGTCGACCTCGGATTTTTTCACCACAACGCGTCCTATTTCAGAATACTTCAGTATATCGTCAATCTGCCTGTACATTCTATTTAGTCTGTTCATCAGCATGTGCACTGACTTTTTTCCTTCATCATCGAATTTATCAGCGTAATCTGTGACCAGCAATTCGGCCAAAGTGCCGATTCCCCGCAGGGGAGCCTTCAGGTCATGTGCGGTAATATGGGCGAACTCATGAAGTTCACGATTGGCGGCGGATAGCTTCTCAATAGTCGCCTTCAGGTCTTTGTTCAGTTCCACCAGCACCTCCTCGGTTTTCTTGCGCTCGGTGATGTCTCTAAAAATTCCCATTATTGCTGCCGGCTTACCTTTGTCATCTTTAACAAGAGAGGTAGTTAATATAGAAGAGAATCTTTCTTTGTTCTTTCTTACCTGCATTAACTCTCCGTCCCATCTGCCTTTCTTTTTTATCTCCTCTATAATCTTCTTCGCATCCTCCGGATTCACGGTAAATTGAGACACGTTTAACTTGGTAATCTCTTCAGGACTGTAGCCAAAATTCTTAATACAAGACTTATTGGCATAGGAAACATTTCCATTCATATCGGTAAGCACAAAGCTGTCATAAGCGCTTTCAACAGCGCTTGAAAAAATCCTGATTTTTCCCTCCGCCTGCTTCCGCTCGGTGATGTCACGCGAGATCGTGGAAAATACTGTGACTTCTCCGTTAGATGCCTTATGCGAAGAGAGTACCATCAAAACAGGCATCTCGTGTCTATCTCTTATGTTCAAGAAAGCACATTCACCCGTCCATACGCCGTCGCGCACAACAGCAGGCAATATCTCCTCGGCGAACATTTTATTTGTCCACTCAGGGTGAACGTCGGATATCTTTAGCTTCGTCACATCTTCATCGTTACCGATACCGCACATTTTACGTCCGGCCTTATTTACATAGATAATGTGCTTATCTTTTGCGTCGGCAAAGCCGACAAAGTCGGGAGTTGCCTCAATAATTGCAACAAGCCGTTTCTGCAATTCTTCCGCCTGCTTGCGCTCGATAACCCTTGAAAGGCGTTCGGCCAGTGCGTTTATTAAATCCCGCTCTTCTTTGAGGAAAGGCCCTTCGTCAAGTAGTGGACATTCACGCAGGTAGTAAACATCTATAGAGCCTTTTTTTTCTCCGAAAACTTTAATATCGGCTGACTGTAACCACTGAGTTTCTTTGAAATTATCCGTCTTGAATTCGTTACCGTCAAATATAACGCGTCCGCAGGTAATCTGCGGATACTGCCAACTGGGCGGAAGCATCTCGGCAAGGCCCTGAAAAATTTCCGGCAGCGTTATATTCGGAATCTCAACACATTTGGAAAGACCATATAGACAGTTTAATTCTTTAACGCGCTCATTCAGATTATGATTCAAACTGAGCAGTTGCTGCTCTTTTGCCCGGAGTTGCTGATTAGAAGCGTTAAGCTGCTGGTTTGAGGCTTTTAATTGCTGTTCGCCGGCCTGCAATTGCTGATTAGATGCTCTAAGTTGTTGTTCGATAGCGCGTAATTGCTGATTGCTCGCGTCAAGCTGCTGGTTTGCCGCCTTTAACTGTTGCTGATGGGCCCGTAGTTGCTGGTTGGCGGCGTCAAGTTCGTCCCGCGATGCGGTTGTCTTTTGCAAATTCCCGGTCATCTGGTCAAATGCCCGTGAGAGTTGACCTATTTCATCTTTTGCATCTGACCCCACTTTATAATCCAGGTCGCCGGCACCTATTTTTTCGGTGCCCTTATGGAGTTTGTGTATCGGCGCAGTTATTGCCTTTGAAATCAAAATGCTTATTACGTACACTATAGCCAGGGCAAAACAAAATACTATGATGGCAAAATGTTCCATTCTGGCCAGGGGGGCCAATGCTTCTTTCTCATCTATTTCAGCTAATAACATCCACCCCATTTCAGGGATAAATACATGTGTTCCCAAAACATTAATACCTCTGTAGTCCGCGTAAACCGAAACTTCTTCATGGACAGAGCAAGTATCGCCTTTTGTTTCATTGGCACAACAATCTCTTAAGTTTTCCGTATCAATTTTTTGCCCCAAAAAGGTACCTTCTGTGAAACGAGAATGAGTTATTATGTATTTATCCTTATTTACAAGATAAGTTTCCCCCGTCTCACCTAAGCCGGTTCTGTCAGCGGTTATCTTATCTAACTGCTCCAGCCGAATTCTGGTAACAATTACACCTAAGAACCCGGATGTTTTGTCATCAAGGACAGGTGCGGAAATAGCTATTGAATATTTTTTCGTCGTTTCAGAATAATAGGCATCTTTAACATAAACTCCTGCCTTTGCACCCAGGAAGTAGGCATCGGTGGACTTATCTAAGCCAATTACATTTTCATCGGTAGAAACAATAATTCTACCCTGTTGGTTAATGACAAATATTTCATAAAGGTGGCGGTCTGTTTTAACGAATTGCTCCAGTTCCAGGCCTGTTTGTTCCATGAGTTTTGCGGAATCCGGATTATTACTAACAACGGCCTCAAGCATGCTTTTCATCAAAGCTGATTTGGCAAATATCTCTGCTTCTTCCTCGAGTTCTTTCAGGAACGTTTCTATATGGTTAGCTCTTGATTGGGCGGTTGTTATTAAATGCTCAAAAACAGCCTTTTCCAGATTGTTTCTGGCAACCCCATAGAAAGCAAAAAGCGAACTGCCTATAAGAATCGCTAACGCTGCGGAAAATGAAAAATTTATTTTATTGGCTATCTTCATATTTTCAGTCTCTTGGTTATGGTTGGCCTGCCTGCCATAATATCTTTTCTTTTTCGTCTCCCTCGGCGCAAGAGACACAACCGGTTGCAACATCCAGAAAAACACTTTTTCTTTTTGTCCCGCCAAGTGCTGATACCGTTACGGGAATATTCTTTTCTTCCAGGATGCCTGTCACTGATTTAATATTGGCATCGCAAATAGTATCATCACTTTTCTGCAGAACATTACCTGCCCCGACAAGACAGACCTCTATCTCATCCGTATCTGCTCCGGCCTCGAACATCTGATTCAACAATTGCTCTATGCCGTCAAACGCATATTTGGTCTTTTCTAAAGATTGCTGTGGTGCGCTCCCCGGAAGCATAATATGTGCCATCCCGCCTATTTTCCCCCTGAGATTATAAGCCGTGACAATAACGCAGGAACCTATCCCGACGGACCTTAGAATTCCCTTTTCAACAGCGGCGTTAACTTCCCCTGTATTTACATCTATAATATTCTGTGCCGCACCTTCGCACGGGTAAATAGCTTGTTTCAACTTTGATGGTTTGGCTATGATATTCATTTGCATAATAATCCCCATTTATAACCTATAGGACTAATAAATACTTCGGCATAAAAGGGGCGCAAAAGAAGCGTTATCCAATCGGTTTAACCAAAAATAAAAAACCAGAAACAACCAGCAAAACTAAAGCCTGTAAGTGCTTGCAACAAAAGATGTTACCCCCCCCTCTCTCTCGATGTATTTGCCTTTTACTAAGTCTTTCCTGCTTATCGGACGAAATAATCCCTCTGACTTGTTATGTGCATACAAAGTAATTCAGTGTCGTCCAGGAGAAATCTGGCGACACCACATCATTCCAATCCCAAATAGTAAATCGTAAATAGTCGATTGCAAATTGCAAATTCTCCCCAATAGTAAATAGTAAATAGAAAATAGTAAATTTAAAAACACCCCACTGGCCGAAAAAAATCCGTGTTAATCCGTGTCAATCCGTGGTTGCAATGAGTTAAAAATTCTTCCTGTCCCTGCAATCTGTAGGCAGGGATGTGTCCTCTTTTTCTCTGTGGCTTTGAAATAGCCTGTTAATCCTGTCTAAAAAAAAACCGTGTTAATCAGTGTCCACCTGTGGCTCAATTTTCAATCAAACTCGCAGGGGGGTAATAAAAAAATCCCAAAATCGCAAAAATTTTTACAACTTCCTTACTCCTTATTTCATAATAAGTTACCTTTCTTCCTACCCCCTATACCCTGGCCCCTATCCCCTGTTTTTTCACCTCAAATGCGCATCTCCGCCCAATTATGGGAAAATTCTACGTCCCGATGTTGTATGAAATAAAATTTAATGAAAACAAAAAATCCGTGAAATTTATCCGCCGCAGGCGGAATCCGTGTTAATCCGTGGTTTGATTTTCTTTAAGTCCTTGTTATGACAATACTTAAGCAAAAACACTGGTGTTTTCTGATGCATTCTGACGTATCTCTGATGTATTTTGGAGTGCTTCTGATTCACTTTGGATGCGTTCTGATGACGTTCTGATTGCTTCTGATGACATCTGATAACAGTTTCAGCGCAAATTCGCCGCTGCCGAATCTTTATTATGGGCCGATTTTCGGAAGTGGGCCGGCACGAAATTCCGCCTTTATCACCCCTTTATCGCACATCTGCTGCAAAAGCGTTATCATTTCAGCATACGAAACGCTCAATCCCGAACGTCTCTCATCCGTTCTTTTGGCCGATTCTTCGCACAGCGTTTGAATAATATCGCCGACTTCAAAGGAGCTTTTTGCCTGAATTATCATATCCGGCTGTGCGGGGTGTTTTCTTATTATTGAAACGTATTTCTGCCCGGCTGGGGCATTTATTGTTATATTGCCGTCCCCGGATTCCACAAAAATATTATCGTTACAGCGTATCGGCGCACCAAGCAGGGCAATTCGCGGCTTACCGCTTCGGGAAGCGTAAATCGTCTTGTATTCTGTCTGGCTGATTTGCTCAAGATAGAAGCTTCGGCCAATCAGTTTTTCACTTATGACAATATCCTCCAGTTTTCTCAGGCTTTCATATGCGGCCAGTCTGATATCGAGATTTTCATCCTGCAGCAGTCTCCTTGCAACCACCGCCGCATCGTTACGTTTAGCTGATGCGGTAATTGCAGACAGGGCTTCCAGCCTGCGGGATGAATTTTTATCCGCCGCTATCTGCATAAGGGTCTCCAGGCCTTTATCGTTCCCAAGATTAAGCATACATCGTGCCGCACGAAAGCGAACCTCCTCATTCGATGAATTTAAAAGGGCCGCAAGTTTATCAATAGCCTCATTCCCTATCGTTTCCAGGGCGATTTCAGCCTCGCCCTTATTTTCTCCGACAGCTAATTTTTGGATAAAAGTTATAATCCTTTCTCTGGCAGTATCGGGAGTTTGATTAAGATACATTGCCCTGACTATCGAAATGAACCGTTCTTTTTGCATTTTGTATTTCGGCGGTATTTTCAGTTCTATGAAGCTTTCCGAGACTGCATTGGCCATTTCGCTTCCGAATCGCTCATTTATACGATTGCGTATCAGGGCTGCGACTCTATAATCCGGCTGACGAAGTGCGAGGTCTACCCTATATTCATTGATGACCCTTCCGCCGCCAAGGATGTATCCGCTTTTTTTATTCACATCGGATGGGTTGCTTTTATCTATAAAGACAGGCCCTTCAGCGGTAGCGAGGATTTTCATAGCCATACCGAAACTGCCGGCCACCTTTAGTTCGGTTTTGTATAGCCAGCCGTCTTCAAGAGAGATTGTTTGTGTGCCTGGCAGAGCAGATACTCTTATATCAAACGCTTCGTTTTGGTTGGCCATCAGCGGTATCAGCCCTTGCAGCAGCACAACAGCTATGTCATTACTGCTCATAAGTTTATCAATGTCGGTTTCCTGTTCCGGCAGTTGTTTTTTGATGTATTTTCCAAGATAGTCTCTGACATCGGGAGGGCAATCCGGTGAGCCGGTTCCGCTGAGGCCGCCGATGAGGCCGTAGCCTGCGACTGCAACCGGGCCGGGCGAAAGCATCTCCGTCAAAGACCCGATTGTGCTGTCCAGACTTATATTAGGGGGGGGGGGTTGCGGCGGGGCTGGCTGGCTGCAACCCTTTGTAAAAAAAGCAATTATGATTGTGACAGACAGGAAAATTATTTCGGTTGTGCGGGTTTTCATTTGTTAAAAGCCTAAAAAATGAATTTGCAATTAGAAAGCAAAATACTACGCCTTACAAAGTTTTCAGTCAAGCCTAAATCTTGATTATACGAGTATTTCAGGATGATGATTGTTGTTCGCAGATATTCTTTGCAGGCTGATTTTTATGGTGTTTTTTCACATCTTAATAGGGTTTCTTTTTTGTTAAAATAGGTAAAATTTAACGATGGCGTAATGGCGTCAGCCATCCCTTACGGGAGCTATCCCTAACGGGATTGTGGCTGTGCCACACCATAGGTGTAGTGGCTGGAAAAAGTGTGAAAAAGTGTGAAAAAATGCGACATTTGCGTGCTATCTGGGGGCTATCTTGTGCAATTTGAAGCAAAAAAAGATGTATTCGAGCTAATTTTGTAGTGTTTTGGGGACACTTTACAGAAATGAAAAAAGTTCGCAAAAAAAGTCTGATTTTGCCCTGTGCTGGTATGAGATTTGCGTAGGAGAGATGAAAGAGTTTTGAATTAGGCTGATGGTCATAGGTAAATTGGTAGTTTGAATCACAATCTTTCCCCTGCTTTTTCGTTCAGTTTGGAAAATATTATAGCACAAAAGCGGTGAAAAATCAAGAGGAAATTTTGTTGAAAAGTGGGCGATTTTGGGGGATAATTGTAAAGGCAACCTCTAAAAATTCGGGTTCATCCTTATTATCAGCATTAAAACGCTGGTTCAACGTGATTTTTAGAGGTACCCTAAAATAAGAAAAAAGGGGAATTATGACATGATGAAAAACGGCGGATGTCACTGGTTTTGTCAGATTAATTTTAAGCTCAGTGGAAAAAGGCAATGGTTTGTCTAATGTCATCTTCAAGTTTCTGGAAGGCGGTTAGTTTGCGTAACTGCCCAAAGTCGTCGATGAGTTCAGGGATTCTGAGAAGAGCAGAATCGGAGTTAAAACGTCTTAATCGGCGACCATGTAGCTCACTTGCATCACGGAGCATTTTGTGAAGGGATCCTTTGGGATCAGGAATATTTTCAAGATTGCTTAAAGATGGTAAAGCGAGAGATTGTGTGCCATTGGGATTACCAGCAGCCATTCTAATGGCATTAAGGTCAAATAAAAGCCACGCTTCCAGCATACGCACAGGCACAATAGGCACAACAGGAAACGTTGAAGAAATATAATTGTTATTTCTTGCTGTTTGAACGGCTTCATTAATCTCGCAAATTCTTTGTTCGGGAGAAGACCCTTCCGCATCTCGATGAATAAAAAGCAAATCACAAGGATACAAGTCAATACTCAACCTGATTCTATCAGGGATGTTGGATCTTGGAGGTGGATTACGAAGTATTCTCAAATCGGCCCATTCTCTTTGGATTGCAACACGCTGAAGGTGTTGTTGTAATAACCATGTAATTATGGGCAAGAGCGCTCTGTTGGAAGATCCGTCAGAAAGTAGGGTGTATCTAAGTCTATCCATTCTTATTCGTGATGTATAGAAAACAAGTAAGGTGCCACATCTGGACGGTCAACTACTCGGCGAGATATTTTGCGGCGAACAATGTTGGGCATTTTCGAAACTTCCTCGTGGTATTCTGCTAAAGGAATTGGATTAAGATATTCAAGAAGCTTACCTTTGGGACAAATAGGTTGATCAAGTGATTTTTTGATTCGCCACGTATCAGGTAAGCAACTAAAACAAGCACTATTAACTCGAGTGTTTTCGTGGAAAATTTCCTTTGTTCCAGCAACCAAGAGAGCATCTTCGGGGACTTGCTGGACAACAAGTGGGGAATGGGTGTTAACAATAACTTGGCGAAGGGGATTATCGGGACCTACTGGTTCTTCTGGGTCTGTAGCAATGTCTTGAAGGAGTCGGATAATGGCTGGGATTCGCGCTGGATGAATACCATTCTCTGGCTCTTCTAAACAAAGCACACCCTGTGCCTGTGGATCCTGAGCAAGAACTGCGAGGGCCAAGAAACGTAAAGTTCCATCGGAGAGTGCACGAGCCGCATGAGGAGTCTTGTCTTTTCCAGTGACTTCCAAAGTGAGTAACTCCCTACGTTCATCTTGGTCAACAGAAATACTATAAACGTCGTCTACTAATTCAGAGAGACGATTAGCAATCTGAGCATATACGGCTGGGTTTTGGCTATGCTTTGTATTTGATTCTTGGGATGCTAACCGGAACACGGTTGCTGCAAGATGAGAGCCGTTAGAACCAAGTTTCGTAGGCGCTGAAAACTCATCGGGTTTTCGGAGAGCTGACGGCTCAAGTTGGAGAAGTTGCCAAGATTGCATCTCTCGCCGAGCGAGGAGAGCAGTTCGACTTTCAGCAGCGTTTGTGAATGAGAGGACAGTTCTTGGGAGGTCGGCAGCCTTGCGTGGAAACGGTTTTCCGCCTCCCCCGTCCTGATGAAGTTCTATTACACGGTTCTCTTGTTGTCCACTGGTAGATATAAAATATGCTCCAGAGCGGCGGCCTTTGACAACTGAATTACGCCAAGATGGGGAGTGAGGAAATAGAAGATTTTTCGGTGCATCTCGCTTGGCTATATATGTTAACTCTTCCTTAAGTATTTCCAATGTTCCGAGAGAAGCTGGTTTGTCTTTGCGATAAGATAGAATAACTGTATATCGCAAGAAGGTGATTGTTGCTTTTGCGATTTGTCCAAGATCATCTGCACCTTCAATTGGAATTATCATTTCTGCCTCAAAGGACATCTGAGGTTCGGTTTGGTCACCGTGCCGATAGAAAAGACTTTTTATGTCTGCGGCTTTTCCTGTTTCATCTCGAACAGACATAGCGGCTTCTATCAACGGACGGTCTGCCATCGCGCTAAGAAATCTTATGGCGTCAAAGAGGTTTGACTTTCCGACGCCGTTAGGACCTGCAATACATGTAAAAGGGCCAAATCTAACGTCAACATCGACAAGATTTTTGAAACCGGAAACCTTTAATCGTGTTAACATAATTTTGCCCTATGACATCGCAATTAAGTTTTTAAGTAAAATAATGTATAAACATATAAATGTCAACCATCTATATTGCAGAGCGATTGGAAAATGTCTGACAGAGACGTCAAGACGATTCAGTATTTGATTTATTATCAATATGCGAAGATAATTGCGCGGCGGGCGTTTGGGGCAGACATGTACCATACGATACAGGGTTTATCTGGCGATGACGCTGGAGATTCTGAAGACGGGCAGAAGGAGAGCTATCGCGATGGTGCCGATGATGCTGCCCATAACTATTATCATCAACGGCTCGATAAGGGTCATAACGCTCTTTATCGAGCTTTCGAGCTTTTTCTCGTAAAAGACGGATATTTTATCGCTGACTTCGCCGAGCTTTCCACTTTTTTCGCCCGCGCGGAGCATTTGTATAATGCCGGGGGCGATAAGGGCGCCGTGGTCTGAAAGTTCCATCGCATCCGACAACTGGTAGCCGTCACGAATTTTTTCATCGGCGCCTTTCCAGAGTTGCTGGAAGTAGAAATTTTCGGTGGAGCCCTGAATGACCTCCATAGCATCGAGGAGGGAGACGCCGGTATTGACCATAGTTGCGAGGATGCGCATATTTCGGGTTATGAGCATATCGACAAACATTGTCCCGAGGACAGGGGTGTAGATTTTTACGCAATCTATCAGACGTCGTCCTGTAACGGTGCCAGCGAAATAATACAACCCCATAAAGGCCAATATGAGAGTCGTCAGGATGGTCGTCATCATCTGGAAATCGCTGAGGACCCTGCTGAAGCCGACCAGTATCTGGGTAAGCTTTGGGAGGGCAACGCCTTTGGAGTCGTAGATTTTCATAAACCGAGGCAGGACAAAAAACATCAGAGTCCCTGTTGCGGCGACAGCCATCATCGCCATTACAAAGGGATACGTCATTGCGCCTTTGATGCGTTTGCGTATTTCGGACTCGAATTCGAGATAACCGCTAAGGACGGTGAGCATTTCGGTCATTCTGCCGGAGACTTCAGAGGCCTTGACCATACTGACAAACATCGAACTAAAGACCCTTGGATAGTATAATAAAGCCTTTGAGAAGCATTCGCCGCCCTTGACTATTTCAGAGACATCCATAATTATCGTTTTGAAGTTTTCGTTGGCTGACCTTGCGGCAATGGCATCGAGGGCATCGCTGAGCATAACGCCGCTGTCGAGCATAACCGAAAGCTGAGCGGTAAAGAGAATCAAATCGGAGCTTTTGACGCCTGCGGCATAAGGCCGAGCGGCTGCGAATTTCGAGTCAGCCTTGCCTGCGATATTCGGCGGTTTCGGGCGGCCCGGCTCTTTTTCCGAATCAAGTTTTTTAGGGGTTTTTGTCGTCAACATATCATTAGTTTTCAGTTTTTAATGCTTCCAACGAAACGAGATTGCTTCGCTTCCGCCTTCGCAAATGCTACGGCGGACAGGTCGCTCGCAATGACAATAATAACAGTTCATTTTGTTATAAGTTTTTAATTTTCTATCGTCTGAACCGTCCGCAACAATTCCTCTATGGGTATAATTCCCGCTTTTACTTTTTCGAGGCCGTCTTTATTAAGAGGAACCATACCGCTGCTTAGGGCCTTGTTTCGCAGGGTCTTCAGGCTCACCTTTTCGTTAATCATCTCCAGGATTTCCTCGTTGGGGACAAATAATTCGTGAATGGCGATGCGCCCGATGAAGCCGGTGTTTCTGCATTTTTTGCATCCTACGCCGCGATAAAATTTGGGGATGTCGCCGCCGAGCTGCTCAACGACTTTTCTTATGCTTAATGCCGGCTCGTATTCGGTCTTGCAGTTCGGGCATATTTTGCGCACCAATCGCTGGGCCAGGGCGGCAATCAGCGATGCGCTGACAAGATAAGACGGGACGCTGAGGTCTATCAGTCGAGTTACGGCAGCCGGTGCGTCGTTGGTATGCAGCGTCGAAAGCACCAAGTGGCCTGTAAGAGCGGCCTGGACGGCTATATTGGCAGTGGCGTCGTCGCGTATCTCGCCGACCATTATCATGTCGGGGTCCTGCCTTAGCAGGCTTCTCAGGGCGGTTGAGAAGTCGAAGCCGGCCCTTTTGTTGACCTGAAACTGATTTATGCCGGCCATATTGCATTCGATGGGATCTTCGACGGTGCAGATATTGACCTCCTCGTTGTTCAGCTCGGCAAGGGTGGCGTAAAGTGTGGTATTTTTTCCTGAGCCTGTGGGGCCTGTCACCAGAATCATACCATAAGGCGACTGCATCACCCTTCTGTATAACTGGAGGCTTTCATAAGTAAAGCCGAGAGATTCGAGATTAAAAAGAATCCTTTGCGGGTCTATAATTCTGATAACGACCTTTTCGCCGAAGTTGCCGGGCATAACGGAGACTCGCAGGTCTATGGGTCTTCCTTCCACGAGGACGTGTATTCCGCCGTCCTGCGGGAGTCGCCGCTGGGCTATGTCCATTTCCGCCATAATTTTGATGCGTGACACGACCGCAGCGTGCATCTGGTAAGGCGGGCGCACCCTTTCATACAGCCTGCCATCGACCCTGTACCGGACGCGAAGTTTTTTGTCACCCGGCTCGATGTGAATGTCGCTGGCATTTTCTCGCACTGCATTATAAAGCAGATAATTGACTAATTTAACGACCGGCGACTGGCCTGCTATCTCCTCAAGGTCGCCGATGTCCTGAGGAATATTCTCTATCAGGGCAAAATCTTCCAGCCCCTCGTCATCGATAATATCGTCAATTACAAAGACGTTGGCGGCGGGCAGATAGGTCTGCAGCGTGGCTTTGATGTCTTTGGCGGTGGCACAGACCACCTGCACCTTGCAGCCGCTGATGTGTTCTATTTCGTCTATCAAAAATACATTTGTCGGCTCGCTGACCGCGACGGTAAGCACATCGCGAACCTTAAACAGCGGCAGAACGATATGCTCCTCAAGAAACTCCCTGGGGAGCATTTTAACCGCCTTTGCGTCGCATATCTTGGGGCCGACCTGCGCATAAGGGACACCGTAGGCCTCGGCCAGTGCGGAAGCAATCTGGTTCTCGGTGCAATAGCCCATCTCGACAAGAAGCTCGCCGAGAAGCTTGCGATGCCCTTTTTCCTTCTGCTCGGCCAACGCCCTTTCAATCTGCTCGGCGCTTACGATGCCGCGTGCAATCAGCAATTGTCCAAGCTGTATTTTATTTTCTACCGCTATTTTGCTCATAACCGCATTATACAAAGCTTTTTACGGCCTCTGCGACCTCTGCATATTTGTCAAACTCATTTTCAAGTCTGGTAATCTCCAGAATCTTCGAGCAGTTCTCGTCGAGGCCGGCCAGTTTAAGCTGGCAGTTATTTTCGCTGCAATAATCCCGTATCCACACGAGCTGCTCCAGGCCTTCGCTGTCGATAAAGCCCACATCGCTCATATCAAGCACAATGCCGTTTTTATGCGAGGCGATTATGCCGGTAACGGTGTTTTGAAACATCTCTTTAAAATCGCTGTCCAGCTCGCCCTGCAGCTCGACGACCGTAACATCGTTATAATTTTGCGTTTTAACTCTCATCTTATCAGTGTCTCCACGGCGACGGAGCCGTATTCGGCCAGAGACAGGTCGGCGGTTCCGTAAATCTCGCTGATTCCATCCTGTATAAGCTCCCAAAGCTGATAGACATCGCTTTCGAGAAACACTTTTCCCGTTTTTTCGTCGAATTGTGTCCCCAGTCCTTTTTGGATTTCAGCCATCGCCTGCTGCAGGCTCATTGCATCCCTGTAGGTCCGCTTCGATGTCATTGCATCGAAGCTGTCTGCCAGGCCGATAATTTTGCCTATCAGGGGTATCTGCTCGCCTGTCAGGCCGGCGGGGTATCCTTTGCCGTCGACCCGTTCGTGGTGACATAATATGCCCGGCACAATATCTTTCATTTGCTTTATGCCGCTCAAAATGCCCGCTCCTACCGCCGGATGCGCCCTTATCTGGCTGAATTCCTCTTCCGTCAGCTTATCTTTCTTTCGCAGCACTGATTCGCTTATCCCCATTTTTCCTATGTCGTGCAGCAGTCCTGCGAGATAAATCTTGTGTATCAGCTCTTCGCTTACCGGCTCTTTCTCCGCAAGTTTATCCGCAATCCATCTTGAAAGCAGCGCCACCCTTTCAGAATGTCCCCGTGTGTACTGGTCTTTTGCATCGATACTGCTTGTCAGCGCCTTTAAGGAGCCGATGAACAGCTCCTTGAGGTCTTTGAAGAGTCTGCCGTTTTCGACAAATACAGCACAGCCGCTGGCCACCGAGTTAAACAGCTTCGCATCGGTGCTGTCGAAATCCGGCTTATCGATTCTGTTTATCGCAACCATCAGTCCTGCGATGTGCGTGCCGTCCTGCATTTTTTCCGAAAACGGAGGCGATGCCCTGCCCTTGCCGAACAAAGGCACCGCGATAATATTTTTTATGCTGGCCGGCCAATCATATTTGAAAGGCGAATCGATGTCACTATCGAGAATCGCCTCTTTGCCGTCGCTTATTTCCCTTGCGAGGCGGTCATACAAAACGGACGTCGTATGCTCGTCCATATCTATCAAACCCAGGCCTGCTGTCAGGACCAATTGTCTCTTGCCATCCACGGTTTTTTCCAGCAGTATCGCTATTCCCTCAACGTTGACGATGTCAGCCAGGCAGTCACAGGCCATCTGCAGGAAATTGGCGTCGGACTCAGTGACTTTCATATTTGTGCCGAGCTTATGAAGCAGCACCAGCTCTTCATAAACCTGTGCGAGCTCGGAGCTGACCATATCAATCTGCTCTTCAGATTTGGCGGCAAGTCTGAAATTCTCGGTCAAAAGCCCAATCATTTCCTCCAGAACTTCAGCCGGCTCATAATGTCCCTTTATTGCCTGCTTATTTTTTTGTTCGCCCAAATCAATCAGAGCGGCGCCTGCAATTTCGCCGCCCGATTTCAGGACCGCAGCCAGAATTTGGTTATATTTGCCAAGCCGACAAATACTCTCGCCTTTTTCGATACAGGTTTTAGCATACGGTGCGTAAAGTTCGGCGTATGTATCCTTCGATTTTTCGCCATCGGCGTTTTGCAGCAGTATCAAACCGCCGTAAGCATCGTAAACCGCAAAATTGACGCCGAATTTACTTATCCTCCGGCTGAAGCTTTCCAGCAGGCTTAACTGCGACAGGCCCAAACTTTTTTTCACTTTGCACAACATAAACAGCTATCAACCCTTACTGTTTTCCGGCCACCATTGCCTTTTGATAGAGGATGTCCTCTATGGTTCTTAACAATTCTTTCGGGCTAAACGGCTTGCTGAGAAACGCCGAAATCTGCATTTGGTCTTTCTGCTGGTCTTCAAGCATAAGATTCCTTGCCGTCAGCATTATCACGGGAATTTTGCTCGTTTCCTCATTTTCACGAAGTTTTTTCACAAGTTCCGTGCCTGTCATAACCGGCATCTGATAATCTGTAACTACGATGTCCGGTTTTTTCTGACATGCCAGCTCGAAGGCCTCGGCCCCGTTTTCCGCCGCTATAACCTCATAGCCGTTATTACGAAGCTTAATCGAGACCACGTGGACTATATGTATCTCGTTATCAACGACTAAAACCTTTTTACCGTTCATTGTCCTGCCTCCATAAATACCGTATTATCGCTCCGCAAGCTGCATCCGGCGGCTCAAAGGCATCTCAAAGCCAAACGTGCTGCCCGCCCCGACTTTGCTTTTGACAAACACCCGGCCATTATGAACCTTTTCAATTACCTGTTTGACGAGATTAAGTCCCAGCCCTGTCCCCTTTGCCTGATTTTTTGTTGCCTCAACCCTGTGAAATTTATCAAATATCCATTCGAGCTGGTCTTCCGGGATACCCACGCCGGTATCGGTTATACTTACCGTGGCCGTGCCGGTGATTTCGTCAACACCGGTCTCAATTTTGACCGAGCCTCCCGAAGGGGTATACTTTACAGCGTTGCTCATAAGATTAACGATAACCTGCGAAATCATATCCTTGTCCGCATATACCTGGTCAAAAACAATGGGCTTTTGCCCGCCGCTGCCCCATGATAAGCTTATGTTTTTTTCCTCGGCGAAGCCTCTGAGCATCGGCAACTGCTCCTCAATCAATACCGTCAGGCTGACAGGCTTTTTATCGACTTTTATCAGTCCCGACTCTATACGTGCGGTATTCAGGATATCTTCAATCAGCCTGTTCAGCCTGTTGGCCTGGCTTTGAATTACAGAATAAAATTCCTTCTTTTTCTTTTCGTCATCGGCCTCGTCATCGAGCAGCATTTCCGAATAGGCCATAATGGAGGCCAGGGGCGTTCTCAGCTCGTGCGAGACATAGCTGACAAAATCGTCCTTCATCTGCGATATTTCCTTCTCTCGTGTAATGTCGTGCAGCACCGCCACGGCCCCGCAAACCTGCTTATTCTCATCGCAGACGCACGACACGATACAATCGAAAATTTTTAATTTGTCCCCGTCTGAAAGTCTGATTTCCCGTTTCGTTGCCTTTAGCCTTACTTTTCTGCACTGACGCAGAAAATCAACGAATTCGTTTTTATCCGCACCAGCCAATTCATTTATAGGCTTATATTGTGAGTTGGCAAAATCGAAGCCGAAAAGCCTGCCTGCCGATTCGTTTGCCATCAGCAGCCTGTCGGCATCATCAATGACCAAAACGGCGTCGCGAATGCCGTATATAATGGCTTCGGTGTTGGCTCTCTGCCTTTTTGAAAGCTGAACCTGAATCTGCAAATCCCTTACCTTTTTCTCAAGCTCACCGGCATAATCGCGACAATTTTTGAGCAGCGTGGTCGTAGATGCGATTTCATCTGCCGATTTTTTTCGATACCAGTTAAAGCAAATCACACCTGCGACGGCAGCGATGCAGCCTGTCCATACACCGGGTGCGCAGCCGGCGAGACAACCGTTGGCCGCATCGGTGACACGGCTTGTCAGCCCCACCGGACCTGCCAAAAACAAACTAATCTCCGCAATACACATCGTTGTTATCAAATATGCTTCCTTTATTTCCTGCGCCACTTGTCAGAATTACCTTTGTCCATCTCATCAAGCATTGTTCTCTTACAACTATCAGAACCGGTTTCGGCTATGATTTTGTCTTTAAGGCGAAGCGCTTCCAGGTATGTCGGGCGAAGCATAAGCGCCGTATCCAACTCACGCAGAGCAGCCTTGTTATTGCCGGCGTTATAGCATTCGACAGCATTTGCATACCGGTCCTCGGCCAGTCTTGCCCTGCTGACCCATTCCAGTCCCTCTCTGGCGCCAACGCGTTTTCTGCTGATATCTTCTTCTCTTGCCAGCCCATTTACCTGGTCAGGCTCATTAACTATATGAGGCGTGAGCAAAACTATCACTTCCTGACGCTCGTTTTTGTCGGAAGTGCCTCTGAACAGGACGCCCAGAAAAGGTATATCTCCCAGAATGGGGATCTGCGACTTGCCTTTGGTTATTCCATCTCTGAATAGTCCCCCTATCACAACCGTTCGACCGTCTTTGACTATGATATTCGTAACCAGCTCGGCGGTGGTTTCTGTGGGGACACCATCAGCGCTGAGCGTAGCAGTACTGTCCTTCGGATAAATATCCATACGGATGTAACCATCGTTGCCGATATACGGCCTGAAGGACAGTTTCGTTCCGCTGTCGAGAAACTTGACCGCTCCCTTGACTTCAGTGCCTCCGGAGGAGATATTCGAGCTTTCGCGATAACCTAATTTTTTTCCAATAAATACCGTCCCCACCTGCTTGTTCAGCGCAAGAATCTTGGGATTGGCGAGAATCGTGATATCGGTTATTGATTCCAGCGCTTTTATAAGCGCCGCCACATGGTCGCTGGTTATACCGAGACTCAATCCGCCGCTGGCCAAAGCTGTGGTCTTTACATTTGATGCAAAGCCGCTGGACGATGCACCATCAGCGGTGCCGTTACCGATGTTGACAATGGTGTCTACGCTAACGCCATTGAGCGTATTCCAGTCTATTCCAAGAGCGGTCTCTTCGGTCAGTGTCGCACTCAAAATCGTTGCTTCAACAAGGACCTGCTGAGGCCTGACATCGACCGATTTTATTACCTCTTCGGCTTTGGCGATATTTTCAGGATAGTCATAAAGGACAACGGTGTCGTGCAGAGCCATACTATCGCCGCCGACTTCCGTGCCGCCGCCACCGCCTGTAGTAGTCGATATGCCCGCAACAGCAGCAGCACTGCCCTGTATCAAACCACCGCCGCTAAGCACCGGTGAAAGCAGTTTTATCGCATCAACAGCATTGATATAGTAGAGCGTAAATACCTTATACGTCATTCGCCCCTTGTCTTCTTTTATCTTCTTGTACTCATCGGCGGTGTATACCCTGACAAAATTGCCGTCCTGGTCGTATTTGAAGCCGTAGCCCAGAATTGCCTCCATCGCCTCTTCAAATGTCACGTCATAAAGGTTTGTAACCGTAATAACGCCTTCAACCTTTGACGAAGGCACGATGTTCTTCTGGTATTTGGCCGCCAAAAAACGCAGTGCGTCCCTGATTCTTACGTCCTTGCTGAAGGAGATTGACTGAATCGTCCTGTCTGCTGCGATGTTCGCGGCGCTGCTGTTCGAATCGGCAATCACCCTGCCGACCTCTTCGCCGGCGTTTACATTCGCCGAATTTTGCTCAATGTCACCAACCGCAATTGCTGCCATTACAATAAGCACAAATCCCCATACGAAGGTTTCTTTTCTGAATTTTCCATTTAATTTTTCAAAATTAAACATAACTCGTACTCCTCTTCATCCAAAATCCGCCCTGTAGAAGGCTGCAAAACAGACTCCCGACAAAAAATTAGTAATTCATTTCCACTTCCTGCGTCAGATTTAACCTTACTTCTGATTCGCCGCATTTTACGATAACTGTATTCCGTTCGATTTTTATCACTTTACATTCACAGTTGCCGTCGCCGTATTCGACTAAAAATTTGTCTCCTTCCGACAACAATCTGCCGTTGATAAAAGCCCTGGGGACCTTATCCACTTCTATTACTTCCAGTTTCATCTTTTCCGCTATTCCCCCGACTGCTTCATTATCATTTGAAGTAATATTCCTCTTTCCATCGCTGCCGTAACCTCCGCCCTGCGTCCTGACGAAGTCCGTCCAGTTGTCCACCGCAAAAGAATCTCTGGTAAGCACATCATTGCGGCCTTTTACGCTCGGCGGCTCAACAAAAGATATTTTCAACCCTTCTTTTGAGCCGGTCTCGGCTGTTTCGCCTGTCACTATCGAAGCATCGGCGCTTTGCACCTTTTTATTGACGAGCACCCTGCTCCACATAAAGCCCATTACCATAATCAGACATATCGCAGTTATGCCCTTCTTTTTTTCCACGGCCAACCGGCCAAAAAGAGAGCCAATTCCGCCTTCAATTTTTTTTGTCTTTTCGCTCTTCACGTTTCAGTTTCCGATTCGTGCCATTTAACTTTTTATCCTTTTTTCGGCTCTGCCCTGTAATAAATGTCCGCCCTGGTCTGCATACTTAGCTCGCCGGTGAACTCATTGCTGTTTACAAGCTCCACCCGCTCGATGCGGACAACTCTCTCCAAACTCTGCAACGCTCTGTAAAATTCGAATATTTGTTTCAGCCTGCCCTTACACTGAATGCTCACCGGTATACAATTCAGGCCGTCGGCCCTTATTTCGTCGCCGGGCTGAATCTGCTGTTCCTTAAGATTACATTTATTCATCAGTTCAGCGATTCTCTGCAAAAACACGCCCCAGTCCCTGCCGGCCGGCACGTTTATCTGGTATTTTTGCATCGTCTTCTGCAGGTTCAGCAGTTGTTCCTTAAGAGCCGGCAATTGTGCTTTTTCATCTTCTGCCCTGCTAATGACCGATTTCTGTGCATCAATTGCCTGCCTTACAATTTTTACCTTTTTCTGCAAAGGCAGGTATCGAAATAATACGAAGCTTCCTACCATCAGGCAGGCCAAACAAAAAATCAGTATTTGTCGCTTTTCCAGAAACATTTTTTCATCCTTCAACCCTGGTTTTCTATGTGTTTACCTGTCGCTCCTTCACTGCTCACGATAATTTTCCAGATAGCAGCTTATCTCGAACTCGTTCAACTGATACTCCTGCTCCGAAGATTCGTTTTTCACCTTGACCTTTTTGGCCTTTGAAAATAACGGGTAAACCTGCTGAAAATAGGGTGAATCCTCCAGCCTGGATATCAGTTTTGCCACATCGCCGGCATCCGCTGCAACACCGCTTATCACGACCTTGAATCTGGCGTCACCGAAGGCCATCGCGTTTTTATTTCCGGCCCCGCCGCCCGCTGTCCCGTCTGACACAAGCAGGCCCGACCTGTCGCCTTTTTTGTTCCCGAACTTCTCGGCAACCAACTGCAGTTTGCCAAGCGATATCCTTTTATCGACGACAAAGCTTATTTCACCCAGCACGTTTGCAACATTAATCCTGGGATTAATTTCTTCCAGTATGTCTGCCTGCTTCTGCAATTGTGACACCTCGCTTTTAATCTTCTCAAAAACCTGCACGTTTTTCTCCGCTTCCGCCTGCTGAGGCGTCGTCCGAGCAAGCATTGCCTGCGCTTTCGAGATAGAATGGACGGCCCCGAAATTCCACAGCACCATTGCCACAAGCAAAATGCCCAGAATAATGTACTGCGTCTGGTAACCAATCTGCTGGCGTCTGCTGTTCTTATACCACTCTGGAAGAAAATCAATTTCTTTCATAGTCTTTCCAAATTAAGCGCCGGTCCCCGACAATACCACAGGACTCTTGCTCCGCTCAGTAATCCCTTTCCATCCTTTAAGGCCGAGTCCCGCCGCCACCGACCATTCACAGAGCGTGCTTTTTCCGTCATCGCCAAAATTCACGCCCGTCATATCAAAACCTCTCAGCGGCTGAGCCACCTCAACCTCGACCGTCAGATGCCGTTTCAAAACGTTAAGTAAAATAGTTTCGTATGCCTCTCCGCCGGCCACAACGGCTTTTTCAACGCTCTGGCCTCTGAATGTCACCGTGTAATATCTAAAACAAAGCGACACTTCGCCTGCCAGCTCCTGCGAAACATTGCTTACCACATCAACGATTACCCGCCGTGCCGCCTCATCAAGACCGCTGTCGACAGTTCCGTTATCGCCTCCTGTGCCGACGGCCTTTTCCGCCCTCATTTTTATGCGCAACCTCTCAGCCTCATCAACGGCGATATGCAGCTTCGATGCTATTTCGCGGTTAAACTTTTCCCCTCCGACAGGTATCTGCTTAACAAAGTTAATCTCTTCGCCCCTGCCAAAGACAACGGTTGTAAATTGACTTCCCACATCCACAAAGACAGCCGTGCGTTCCCTATCCTCCTGGCGTCTGAGCGACCTTTCAAAGTTCCTGAACAACGCGGAGGGGACGGTATCTATGGCCGTCGGCCTGAGCCCTGCCTGTTCGAGCATCCTGATATGGTCTCTTACGGCTTCAGCATCAGCGGCAAATACTATAAACTCATTTTTAACCTCATCGCCGTACTGAACACTGCCGGCAAACAAATAATTGACCGTGTCCTTATCGCCGTTCAGCCCGAAACGCTGAGCAACTTCTCTTCTTAAAACCTGCTCGATTTCGTCTGTTTCTGCCGCTGCCAGCCGCACGCTCGTTATTTTCAATTTGCTGCTCGGCAGACACGAAACAACATTTCTGCCGCGAAATCCGCCTTTTGCGAGCATTTGCTTTATTGCGAAAATAACAAATCCCCTTCTTTCCGCCTCGTTGTCCCTTACATCGGCATCAACCCGAACCTCTGCCGCCGCCAGGACGCTTATGCGTCCCCTGCCGGTCGCCAGTTGAATCATCCTGATTGAATGGTGACCTATGTCCAGCCCTATCGGCCTGCAGTTTGAAGTTTTGAATTTCCAGTCAATCATTTACGGTTCTCTGCCTCATTCCGAAATCATAATAAACCCTGTTACAGGCTCCACGCTAATCGTTGCGGTTGTCTCTCCCGCCCGAAGGCTTACGACTCCGCCGCTGGATGGTACGGGTGCGCCTGCGGAACTAAACGAGATTCGCAAGGTCCCGCCAAAAGCGGCATCAACAATATCAATCCTGTTCAACTGGCTGCTGCTGCCGAAATCGATGATATACTTGAAGCCTTTTCTGACAGGATGCTCGATTGCTTCTCCGCTCACGCTCGAATCTTCCAGTTGATAACTTTCATTCGATGCGTTGAAAACCACGGTGTATTCTCTCTGCCGGCTTATCGCCATACTTCTGGCGTATTCAAGGTCTGCGGCAATCACATCGGCAGCGGAGCGAACCTGCATACTGTCCGCTGAGCCTATCATTGGCACCGCCATCATTGCCGCTATGGCGATTATCACGACCACAATTAGAATCTCTATTATGGTGAAACCCCTGCCGCAGGACGTTAGACTGATTTTCTTCCTCGCATTGCCGCAACGATTTGGCCTCCTCGCCAGATTATGCCGTGCACTAATCATTTTCATCACCCTTTCCCCCGGATTAAATCAGGGACACCCGACAAATTATGAAATCGCTATAACTACTATCTTTTCGTCCGATTCCGGACGCCCCTTTACACCGGCCGGATACCGTAAGCCTCTCAAAAAACAGCCGATAATCCGGTCAGCTCAAAATTTGCTGCGGCCACTGTATAAACAGGCCGTTACAATCGCCAAATCTCATACCCTCTGCAGGCAAGGCCGTTAAATCCGACACAGTCGTTAAAAAATCGACGCCGGCTGCCGAATTATTTCCGGCTATGGGGATGCCGTGATGTGCTGTTTTGCCCTCTCCTCCGCTCGGTATTTTTATTTTCATCGGCGGCAAAGGCCGATAAACTTCTCTATATGCAGACCTTGCAAAAACTCTGCAAGTCGAATGATTATCTTGTAATCCTTCTGAAAAACGCCCCCGACATCGGGTCAACGCACAGTTCGGCTCTGAGAGTGCTTTCGCCGAGCTTCTGTCCGTTCTTTTCTCTGTAACCGGTCGAAATAATCCGATAGTCGAATGCCTGCATCGGCTGATTGGGGTCAGGCACCGTCAGTGAAACAACATTAACATCGTAATAATCATTTCCGCTGTATAGCTGCTGGCCGGTGACCGCCCAGCTTATCACAGCATTACTGTCATTGACTATTAGTCCCTTTGCATGTTCGAGCCCCGACTCTGCCAGATAATCCATCTGGGTCTTCATTACCATATTAGCGCCACAGGCCAGCTCACTGTCGCTTCGTGTCAAAAAACCAAGCGACAAAATCGTCGCTATCATAACGATAAACAAAACAACAATCAGCGCCACTCCTTTTTCTCCGGCGTAGTTTTCATTCTTACGCATATTTGTCACCCTATTGGATAATGTTCCCGTCAAAATCGAGCATATACCATGCCCAGCATCGCAGCGCAGCGCTTATTTGATAATGACGAGTTCCGCCATTCTCATTAAGGTCAAATGAAACGCTCACAAACGTTCTCTTTGTCGGCGGCTCGCTCGGCTGGTCAAACGTAAACTGCACATTGCGGCACTGATGAATCAGCGCTATCGGCTCGGCTGTTCCGTCAGTCTCGCAAAGCTGTGAGTCACTACCTACCTGCCTTGTGCCAATAGTCACCAATTCCCCCTCCCCCAACGTAATACAATCATCTCCATTATCATCCCGCCAGAGAACCACTTCATTTTCGCCGGCGCTGTATATGAGTCTACTATACCTTATCAGCTCCGAAATTCTCAGCGTCGCATAACGAAGCTGCGCCTGTTTTTCCGACGTATCGTTTCCGCTGTCACTGACCTTGCCCAGGGCATAGGCCAGCGTGGCCACCGCAGTAAGAATAACGCTCGTTACCATCATCGCCACCAGCAGCTCGACAAGCGTAAGCCCCTTTCTACCGAAATTGCCTGGTAAAAAACGCTCTTTCGTCATTGCGAGCGAAGCGAAGCAATCTCTATTTAAATTTTTAGATTGCTTCGGCCTAAACGACCCTCGACTACGGCATTCGAGGGCAGGCAGGCCTCGCAATGACTTATCTATAAATCGCCCAAAATCTGATAATGACCGCATCTGCCTTCTCATAGCTTTTTACTTTTTCCTTACATTTCGCTTATAAGTCTGCTAACATAAGCCATTTCTCTGCCGTTGTAATAAACCCGCACCGTTACCTGAATAAATGATGCCCCGCTAATTGGGCGGTGTGTGCAGGTAACGTCCCTGCTGAAGCTGGCATAATCCGAACCGGTAAACATCATCCCGCTTGCATCCTTTATATGTCCTTTTGGCTCTGTCTCTGTGTAGTCGCCATACAGATCCTCAATCGGCGTATTTATAATCTGCTCCATTAAATCCGCCGCCAATTTGGCTGCCAATGTCCTGTGAACGCCTTCGGCCTGCACCGCGGCGCCGCTGGTGAACGGCAGCAGTATGCCGGCGGCGGCGATGCCCAGCACGACCATCGCCATCATCGCCTCAACAAGCGAAAAACCCTTCTTTGTTCGCAGTTCATTGTTCATAGTCAAAACATCCATCATCAATTAAAAAGGCTGACCGGCCAAGAGGCTCGGTCAGCCTGTCTATTCCTCACTATCGCCGTTTTTACAACCTCGGCATATTTCCCCTAAAATTAATAAGCGGTGTGCGGCACAGCGGGAGTCTCAAGCTCGTTGCTCTTATCGTCGTTAGCCTGGAACAAACCCGCGTCGGTACCGGATTCCACAAACCACCAAGCGCTTGCGTTATCTCCAACAACAGTCGGATCCTTTTTTGCAGCTCCGGCCACGACAGAGTTAGTACCAGCCGCTGCGGTGCTGAAAGGATTGACCGGAATACTCTGCATATAAGGTCCAAATTTAAATCCTAAAGCTAGGTCGCTACCGACTACGCCATTCTGATTAGTCTTACTGGTCATTGCAGATGCAAAACCAAGGCCGGCTACATGTGTTCCGTTGGCCACCCCGGGCAGGTTATCATTGTGATGAATCTTATACAGCTCAATCTGCGAGCGTATTGACTGCAGATCGCTGACCAGGGCCGATTCCTTCGCCTGGGTGCTGGCGCTTGTAAACTGCGGAATCACAATCGCCGCCAGTATGGCCAGAATCACAACTACAATCAGAATTTCCACAAGTGTAAAACCTTTGTTAATCATCTTGTTACCCTCTCTTTCCCAAATAATAAAATCTGTTTCTTTTCCTACCTTAAACTTTACACATAAATCTCTTTTACTATCGGCGTAAACAAAACCGGACTTAATCGCGTCTTTCGTTTTCCCTCCCTTCAGGCACTATTCCTCGAAATCGCTTTGCTTTGTAAAAAACATTCTTTTTGTCATTGCGAGCGAAGCGAAGCAATCTTGTTTTTTATCCAATCGTTACATTGTTTTTGACATATTTTTAGATTGCTTCGGCCTAAACAACAGGCCTCGCAATGACTTTTTTAGCAAAATCGCTTATAAAATTTTCAAAGATTCCAAAAGGACACTTTATAAGGACGATAAAACCGAACATACGTCCGAAAACACTCCCAGACCGGTTTGACTCATCCTTAAGAAGTGTCCCTGAAAAATGTAAGAAATAAATCTCCCCCTGCCAAATCCCAGAATAAAGAATTTTTTCACAACCACCCGCCCCTCGCTCTTATAATCAGTGTTAGTTAGTATTCCAGTCCGCTTACAGCGGCTGCTACCTCCAATTATCAATTAAATATACACATACCTTTCGCCAAATATTGGAAAATCTCAAAATTTTCTTACTCCTTTTCCCACATCGACTTACGAGAATCCAGAATCGAAAATCAAGAGCCTTTTTCGACTCAAACACGCAAGTTCGCCCAATTATATAGAGACGCTATGTCTCTATATTTGGAGTGAAGTGTGTAGTTTATCCGCCTATCCGTTTGGCGGATTTATCCGCCATTACGTTCGGTGAGGCGGAGGCGGTGATTGTTTGCCTTGGGCGGAGAAATCAATCAAAAAAGCCTGCCCTTCGTAGCCCACAGGGCGAAGAAGGGAGTAAATTATGCGAAACGAACCCAATTTTTCGAAAAGTCAAATATCTATAACCTTAATAATAACAAGGAATTACAACAAAAAATGGCAAATGGACACTTGGTCAAAACGAACCCAAACGAAGCCAATTTTTACCCGTCTCCGGCGGGCTGGCGGACTTGCCCGCCTTTCACCCGCCTGCGGCGAACCGCGATTTTGCTTTCCTCAACTTATTTTATATACTCTATTCGGAGAAAAGGAGGGGACAAAATGAGCCGCAATAACACTCAAAGGGGGATTGTTCTCATAATATGCCTGATATTCCTGTGCATATTCGCCGCACTGGCGGTTTCCACAGCTTCAATGTCCGACAACAACGCCCAGATTGCCAATAATCACCGCAAAGCCGACGGCGCCAGGGCCTGTGCAGAATCGGGACTCGATGTCATAAAATTCTGGCTTCACCGCATCTCTATACCGGGAAATACGCCGCCCGACCCCGACCAAAGGCTAACTCAGATTAAAAATTCGCTGCAAACCGTTCTGGCGACATACAACGTAACAAATATTGTGCCGTCCTACAACGATTCTGTTATAACAATAGCTGGGTTTGCCAACCCGAGCGTTACGCTCGACTCGGCAAGCGGCCAGAGTTTCTCGGCAAAGATTACGCAGATTACGCAGCCTTATCCCGGGGTGCAGGTTACCGTTACCGGTATGTGCGGCTCGGCAAAAAAAGAAATAAGAGCGGCTTATCGGTATGAAAATGGAGCACATTCGGCCTTTGATTACGGTGTGGCAACCAAAGGTCCGTTATCTATGACCGGTAATGTTGGCATTGAAGGCGCTAATATGGCCGTCGAATCAAATGTATATATCGAAAGCGCAGAAAGTCTTCTGGCTTTGTCGATGATAGGAAACTCAAAAATAGCAGGCGATGTTTTCATTGTCAATCCTCTGGCCGACGTGACTTTGCAGGGAGGAAAAGTGGAAGTAGGCGGCGAAACGGGACAAAACGCCTTAAACCATATTTTCAAAGACGTCCCGGCAACGGACTTCCCGATTCCGGACCCAGGCCATTTCTGGCAGTATGTTACAAACGTGATAAACCTCGAAAATACAACTTTTGAAAACGTGGTAGTCCCGGCCAACACAAATCCGACCTTCACGGGTAACGTAACAATCAAAGGCGTCTTTTATATCGAGACCCCAAATGTTGTAACATTCGGAGGTAATGCAACTGTTACCGGTATCATTGTCGGCGATGGCGACTACACGGACAACTCCGAGACAAACCAGCTTAAATTCAACGGAAATGTGTTCAGTTATGACGTTAATACACTTCCGAATGAACCTCAATTTAACCTGCTGCGAAACGAAACCGGCACATTTGCTATGGCGCCCGGTTTTAGCATGTCTTTCGGAGGAAACTTCCACACTCTTAACGGCGTTATAGCAGGCAACGGCATAGATTTTTACGGTAATGCCGGAGGAACCGTCAACGGCTCGGTAATCAACTATTCAACCAATGAAATGACCGTGACCGGCAATAGCGACTTGCTGTTTAACCGCTCAGGAATAACCAAAGTACCGGCCGGTTTTGTGCCGGAGTTAAGAATAAAGTATGACCCCTCATCATATTCGGAAGGACCGTTCTAAAACAACGTTAATACTGCCCAGCAGTTACAAAACCACATAATCCGGCAGATTCTCAAGCCGGATTCTTCTTTGCATCGGTCCATTATGGGCAAGCTCCGCCCTGATGTATTTTACAGTCCGCAGGGCCGACTCAATCTTATCGGCCCACTCAATCAGCACCACCGACTGCGGGTAACAGAAATCATCGAAGCCCAGCGATTCGAACTCACTGATTGAACTTAGCCTGTAAGCGTCTATATGAAAAATATCCAGCCTGCCCGCGTATTCATTCACTATAACAAACGTGGGACTGTTGACCTTTCTGCTGTCTCCTGCTCCCGCCCCTGCTGCGATACCTTTAATCAGGTGCGTCTTTCCGCTGCCCAATTGGCCGCAGATGCCGATAATTTCCCCGCCTTTCAACTGCGAGCCGATTTTCCGCCCGATTTCTATCGTCTCCTGCGGCGAACCTGAAATAACATCGAAACTCTTCATTAATAATAGTCAATAGTAAATCGTCAATAATCAATCTCTGAGGTGGTCGTAACCTTTGGGCTCTAAATCTTTTATTTGCCCGTCCGGCATTTTTATCTGCATCCTGCCGCTGCCGGTAATCTCTCCGATTTGCGTAATGGGCAGCGGGTCGTTCCACAACCGCAGCAATTTGCGGCAATCGCTCTGCGAGAGGGTAAAAAGCAGTTCGAAATCTTCCCCGTCATTCAATGCCGAATTTAACGGGTCGCCGCTTTTGCCCGCCGCCTGCGAAACAGGAATCTGCTCCGCATTTATTAACGCGCCGACGCCGCTTTGCCGGCAGATTCGGTTCAAATCGCTGCTCAGCCCGTCGCTTAAATCTATCATCGAATTTATTTTCACAAGTTGAGCGATTTTTATCGCCTCTTTTACCCTCGGCTCAAACTCCAGATGTTTTCCCAGTCCTGAGCCGCCCAATGAGCCTGTAACGCAGATGCTGTCGCCGACCTTCGCACCGGACCGCCTTACAGGTTCATTGCCCGCCCTTCTGCTAATCATCGCCACGTTTATCGCAAAAAGCCCTTTTCCTCTCCAGCTTGTAATGTCCCCACCAACAAGCGCACAACCAAATTTGTCCCCTGCTTCTATGATGCCGCTGTGAAGCTGCTTTAATTCCTTTTCGCCGAACCCCTTCGGCAGCGCAACCGAAACGACCGCAGCCACAGGCACCGTCGCCATTGCCGCACAGTCGCTTAAATTTACCGCCATAGCCTTATATCCCACCTGTTTTAAGGTCGCTTTTTTAAGGTCGAAATGCACGCCGTCCAGCAGCATATCGGTGGTAATAAGAACTGTCTGATTGTCCCCAAGCTGAATCTCTGCCATATCGTCGCCGATGCCGATGGGGAAATCCGCTGCTGATAATCTGCTCTGCCGCTCAAACCAGGCCGTTATTTCGTCTTCGCTCGTCATCGCCCTGCCAAATGTTTTTTCCAGAATTCAATCTGCTCTTTAGCCTGCTCCGGCCCGCCCGCACCTTCCGTTACATATTTTTCGACAACATTCTTTGCGCCGAGATACTGATAAACGTCCTTCCCAACAGAACCGGAATACTTTTTGAACTCGTCTAATTTAAGTTCAGACAATTTTTTGTTTGTCTTTTCGCAATAAGCAACCAATGAACCGACGATACCGTGCGCTTCGCGGAAGGCAATGCCCTTCTGCACTAAGTATTCCGCCAGGCCGGTAGCATCCAAAAATCCCTCATCCAATCCCGCCGATATTTTCTTCGTATTAAATTCTGTGTGTGAAACTACCGCTGCCGTCATACCCAATGATGCCTCGACCGTATCAGCGGCGGAAAAAACGTGAACCTTGTCCTCCTGCAAATCGCGATTATAACCGCTCGGCTGGCCCTTCAGCACCGTAAGCATCGCCATCAGCGAGCCATATACAGAGCCGGTTTTGCCGCGAATCAACTCCAAAACATCAGGGTTGCGCTTCTGCGGCATCATACTCGATGATGTGCAGTAGCTGTCGGCAATTTTTATAAAGCCAAATTCGCTCGATGAATAAATTATCCAGTCCTCGGCCAGCCTGGACAGGTGCGCAGCAATGAGCGCACAGTCAAAAATAAACTCCGCACAAAAATCCCTGTCACCGACCGCATCGATGCTGTTTCGTGTAATATCGCTGAAACCAAGCTGTTTTGCCGTGCTTTGGCGGTCTATTCCAAGCGTTGAGCCGGCAATCGCCCCGCTGCCCAGCGGTGACACATTGAGGGATTGGCAACAATTGCCCAGCCGAACATAATCCCGCTCAAACTGCTCCACAAAACTCAGCAGGTACGCAGCAATAACCACAGGCTGCGCACGCTGAAGATGCGTATAGGCAGGCATTAAATCCTGCACATATTTGCCCGCCATCTTCACAAACGCCTTTTGAACAAGCGCAATCTGCTCCTGCAAGACCTTTATCTCGTCCCGCATCCAGAGTCGAATGTCCGTCGCCACCTGGTCGTTGCGGCTTCTGCCGGTATGAAGCTTCTTTCCCGCTTCGCCAATCAGGGTTATCAGCGCTGCCTCGATTGCCATATGAATATCTTCGTATCGCTGGTCGAATTTGAACCGGCCTTCTTCTATTTCCCGCCCGATTTTGAGCAGGCCGTCCCTGATGGCCTTAAACTCATCCCCGGTAATCAAATTTTGCTCTGCCAGCATCTGCGAATGAGCGATTGAGCCGACAATGTCATACTTATAGAGCCGCTTGTCGAAAGACAGTGACTCCACGAAATCGACCATAATATCAGCCGGCTCTCCCGCCAGACGTTTTTCCCAGCTTTTTTTAGATTTGGCCATTTTTCTGCTCCAAAATTAACCGCTTTTATGACAGATAATACGCCCCGCCCCCCGCCGTGTCAACTGTCCGCAATTTACGCACCATTCTACTCAAGCAGCGTAATCTCTTCCGGCTTCATATCATCAAGATTTAATATAACCACCCACGGCTGTCCTGTGAGCCAGTCGGTCGACTCGCCCGGATTGATTATCAGCGTCCTGCCGACCCTGCGGATGTCCTGCTTATGGGTATGCCCATAAATAACCAGGTCATATTTACCCGAACCGATTATCTCGTCCAGCATATACGGCTTATGTGCCATAAAGATTTGTTTTCCGTCAATTTCCGTCGTGTAAGGCCCTTCGCAAATCTCGCCGCCGAAACCTTCGACCGTGCTTTTCAGTATAAGTTTTTCGCCGTCATTATTGCCGAAGACCGCTATGAACTTCGACCCCTTTACTTCAGAAAACTTCTTGGCCGCAAACGGCGAAATAATATCGCCGGCGTGAAAAATATAATCAACTTCCCTTTCGCTGAAAATCTTTACCGCCCGCAGTATGTTCTGATGATGGTCGTGACTGTCGCTTATAATCCCGATTAGCATTTTAAGCTCTCCTGAAAGTTAGCGGTTAATATCTGAAAAACAATTTAAGCCAGTTGGGGTCTACGGCGCCGGTTAATGCGTCATTTATTGTCAGCCGGCCGATGACTTTCCCGTCCTTGACGATGACCGGCGGGTTCATCGCAAACATATTAAACGGGCTGTAACGGGAATAACTGCCGCCATAAGTCCCGAAGGGGTTCCAGACGCTCATAGGATTAAACTCGCTGCCGTATCTTTCAAACATATTAAATATGGATTCGGGATTGAATTCATCGGCAATAATCCCAAGATAGACCGGCGGCCTCTGGTCGCTCATCACGCTGGCCCCGCCATATTTGTCGACCACCCTGACAGTCAAAATCAGTTGAAGCTCCTCGATGGTATAATCCTTCATCGCTTCAATTTTCTTCTCAAGCCTCTTTATTTCAGCCTGTCGCTGCTGCTTTTTCTGCTCCTTGCGCATCCTTACCTGCTGAATTGTAGGACCTCCCACGCCAGGATTGGCGGCTGGCAAATATTCCGCAGCAGCCGCTATCAATACCGCCGCCACAATAATAACTCTTATTTTTATATAAATTCCCATTTGTCTAATCTCCTCTTTAGTGATTACTTCAGGCGATTCGTAACAAAATCCTCAAACTCACGATAAAGCTCCCACGTCTCCGTGTGTCCCCAAAAGCTGCGGTCAAGTCCCTGGCCGTCCATAGCGACAGTAATAGTCCTGTCCCTCCAGGTTATCGGCAGCCTTTCACTGTCATAAACGTTGAACTCGAACCTGCAGTTATGCGAAAGAAAATTCCTGATTATGCGGGCAAATTCATACCAGCTTTCAGCCTTAAACGCCGCATACTGATTTGTGGCCTCGCAGTAGTCCTTGATATGCTCAAACGACTCCTTGATAAGGCAGCGCATAAGCATCTTGAGAAATTCATCCAGCGCAACGGCACGGTCGTGTTCGTTTCGGAGAAGGTCAACCACCTGGTCAAACTTGACAACATACGGCCCAAAAACGGCAAGGTGCGTCCTCAAAATCGGGTGCGACTGAGGGGTATTGAAAAGAGAATAAGCCGCCAGACCCATTATATAGCTGTTCTTGGCGTGCTCCAACTGATTGGCCAACTCTTCTTTGGTCATAATTCATACCCTAATCTGATACTTTTGCTCCGCCGGTAATGATAAACCAAACAAGCGGCAAAAACAACATCCGCACAATTAAAAACTTTGCTTGCAATAAGGTTTTGCAGACAGTAAACTACAAAAGTTTAGGCTGGAAAACTTTTTTGGCGGCGTAGCTCAGTTGGTTAGAGCATGGGATTCATAAGCCCAGGGTCGTCGGTTCGATTCCGACCGCCGCTACTTTAGTTTTGAGTTTTTAGTTCTTAGTTTTGAGTTGAAAAGCAAATTAACTAAAAACTCAACGCTTAAAACTCAAAACTAAAAAACTGCCCCCATCGTCTAGTGGCCTAGGACGCCGGGTTCTCAACCCGGTAACAGGGGTTCGACTCCCCTTGGGGGTATTTTTTATTGTCGATTGAGACAAAATCCGATGTGTCATTCTGAGCGTAGCGAAGAATCTTTTTTATATTTAGCCCGCCGTTTTACGGCGGGTCGAGTTTTGTTTTTCAAATATCTACGAAACTCAAATCCGCTTATTTTTCGTCTTGACAATAGATAGGGGTTGAAATATGAGTCGAAAATTCAATGGCTTCTGGATACCATACGAAATAATCGAACAATATGGTGTAAGAAAAGCTTTCATAACACAAGCGTATAAATACAACGCTCCAAATCTAACAAAAAAACAAATAAGAGAAGCCAGAAAAATTTTAGGGGTCATCAAACTAAAACCCAATGAAATAAAAAAATATATATTAACTAAAAGAGGTTCACATATATGTAAGTGGTGCAAGCAAAGAACTTTTGTTTTGTGTTCGCATCATTACCCAACATCTAAACGGGATGGCGGAGTAAAAACTGTAAAAATCTGCGCCAGATGCCATTTAGATTATCATTATGTAGAACAAGCCGGAATCATTAATAGAGAGTGACCCCACCCCCAAAAACTGTGCCAGTTGCAATACCGTCAGGGATGGCTGACGCCAAACAATTCGACATTCGATAAAACCTTTTTTTCGCTCACAAATTTTAATAATCCTACGCATAAATGCCACTTTTTAAGCACTTTGTAAAAACAATCTGATATTCCTTAATATCTTATAAATAAAGGGGTTAAGCAAATTTTTCTTTGAAGGGATGCAAAAGCTAATTATATTTTGGGGCTATTTCAAAATTGAACTTTGAAATAGCCCGATATATAATATATGGGTATGATAAAAAGAGATTTGGAAAACCAGGTCATTAAAGCAGCCCGTCAGTTTCCCGTAGTAACCATTACCGGGCCGAGACAAAGTGGAAAATCTACCCTGTGCAAAATGCTTTTCCCCGAACATAGTTACACCAATCTTGAAGCTCCCGATATCCGGCGTTTTGCTCTGCAGGACCCGCGAGGTTTTTTGCGTCAATTTAAGAACGGCGCTATATTAGATGAAATCCAGCGCTGTCCGGAACTGCCTTCGTATCTTCAGGTAATGGTGGATGAAGACCGCACTAAAGGCAAATGGATATTGACAGGCTCACAGAACCTGACGCTGCTTGAATCTATAAGTCAGTCGTTGGCAGGCAGAACCGCAGTCCTGCATCTTCTGCCCTTGTCCTATAACGAAATTCAGCGGTTTGGACAGGACGATGCCGATATTAATAAAATTATACTGACAGGAGGGTATCCTGCAATATTGGACCAGAAATTACCTCCCGCTGACTGGCACAGCTCCTATGTTGCAACTTATATAGAAAGAGATATAAGGAATATAAGCAAGATAACGGATTTGGCAGTGTTTCAGCGTTTCGTTGAATTGTGTGCGGGAAGAACGGGACAATTACTCAATCTATCGTCGATAGCAACTGATGCGGGCATTTCGCAGCCGACAGCAAAAGCGTGGATTAACGTGCTTGAAACGAGTTTTATAATATTTCGTCTGCCGCCATTTTTCAGCAACCTGCGTAAACGGCTTGTGAAGATGCCTAAACTGTTTTTCTACGACAGCGGACTTGTGTGCTGGCTGCTTGGTATTCGCACTACGGAGCAATTAATGAACCATCCGCTGCGAGGAGCAATATTCGAGACATGGGTAATTTCAGAAATACTTAAACACCGTGCAAATAAAGGCATTCAGGGCGGTGTATTTTTCTATCGCGACAGTCACGGACAGGAAATAGACCTTCTTATTGACAACGGCGATAAATTCACAATAGTCGAGGCCAAAGCAGGCCAAACTATTTCGGAAGATATAATTAAAACCTCATTAAAATACAGGAGTGTGGTAGGCAAGGCTAAACCGGCCAAAACTATTATCGCGTATGGCGGAGAAATGTTAAATACGATTAACGATGTCCTGTTTCTGCCCTGGGACAAAATACACGAACAACTCTGGTAATAGGCAGGATGTTCTTCAACCCACGATGCTTATGACTGACATTACCAAAAATGATGAAAATTTTATGCGGCTGGCTATTGCCCAGGCGGGGATTGCCGAGGAGAACGGCGATGTGCCAATCGGGGCGGTTATCGTTTATCAGAACCGCATAATCGCCAAAGCATACAACCAGCGGGAACAACTCAACGACCCTACCGCCCACGCAGAGATAATAGCCTTAACCCAGGCGGCGGCTGCACTCGAAACCTGGCGTTTGACCGGCTGCTCAATCTATGTTACATTAGAACCCTGCCCGATGTGTGCAGGCGCATTAGTGCTGGCCAGAATCGACAGACTTGTTTTCGGCTGCAACGACCCAAAAACAGGCGCCTGCGGCAGCCTGTATAACATCGTGCAGGACAGTCGCCTGAACCATAGGTTAGAAGTTACTGCTGGCATATTAGAACAGGAGTGCTGCCGGCTTTTACAAAACTTCTTCCAGCAACGCCGAACGATAACTTCGGACTAAAAGTTTAAAAACAATAGTAAATAGAAAATAGTCAATAGTAAATTGCTTTGGAGAGGTGTCTGAGTGGCTGAAAGAGCACGCTTGGAAAGCGTGTGTGCAGGTTACACTGCACCGCGGGTTCGAATCCCGCCCTCTCCGTTCTTCGCTGCGCTACGAACGACAGGCCGTTAGCACGCTATGTGGAGCGCATCTTATATTATCCCGTGTAATGAACTTGTTAGTCTGATAACAAACGCCCCCCATTTAAAAGTCCCCTGCAATTTAATCCACAATCCGATAGGTCCTAAAATAGCGCCCCATTACATCGGTTAATGCCCTTATTTCCCGAAAGCCCGCAAAGCCTGCCACACTCAAACGCCCTTAAAAAAGTAATGCTGTCTTTTAGTCGACATTTTTTAGGAAGCTATGCCGTCCGCAAAAACGGAGCAGGGCTGATAAACACAAAAAATATTTGAGAGAATCAGGACGAATGTCACCACAAGACATTTCACTAATGGTGCTTTTTCTGCTCGCTATGGCAGGAATGCTGGCTACATTACTGGATAAGACCGCATACTGGAAACGCTACCTGCCCACCATTCTGACAATCTGCATCGGCGCAGGAATCTCTCTGACGGCATTTGCATTTACCGACAACTGGGAACAAACCAACCTCGAAAAAGAATTTGACCGGACCGCGGAAAATCACGGGTCGGTCATAAACAGGGCTTTCGACAAATGCTGGCTGACTCTCGAAGCGATTCGCAGCTATTATAACGGCTCGCATCGCGTCAGGAGAGAAGAGTTTAAAGCATTTGCTCAGCCGCTTTTTCATCACACCAGGGGCATTCAGGCAATGGGATGGATACCTTACGTTCCAGACGCCCAGCGGGAAAATTATGAAATCGCCGCTCAACAGGATGGAATCACGGATTTCCGGATAACCGAAAAAACACCGCAGGGCAAAATGATACCCGCTTTGAAACGGGACGAATACTATCCCATATATTACATCGAACCGCATACAGGCAATGAAGCCGCCCTGGGTTTTGACGCGGGTTCGGAACCCATCAGGCTCGAGGCACTTAAAAAGGCCCGCGACAGCGGCAATGCGACCGCAACTGAAAAAATAACTCTCGTTCAGGAAAAAGAATATCAGCCGGGACTGCTGGTCTTTCTCCCAATCTACAAAAACGGCACAGATACCGCCACAATCGAACAGAAACGCACAAACCTTCACGGTTTTGCACTGCTGGCTCTCAGAATAAACGACTTTATCGATACTGCAATGACACAACTGCAGCCGCAAAACATCGACATTCACATAAAAGACTCTTCGGCGCCGGCCGGCAAAAAATTCCTCTACAGCCGCCTCTCTAATCCGCAGCACCTCTGCGACAGGGAAATGCTCGAAAAATACGATGCTCAAAAACCGGAGATAAATCTGTCCAAAACTATGCTTGTCAAAGTCGGCGGACGTGACTGGTCGCTTCGCTTCGTCGCAGCGCCGGCTTTCATCGAAAGATACCAGACCCGCTATTGCTGGATTGTTTTAGTAATAGGGTTCATATTCACAGGCCTGCTCGCAGCTTATCTGCTTGTCAGTATCGGCCGAACCGCACGGATAGAAAGGCTGGTTGACGAACGAACTGCCCAGCTTCAGGAAAGCGAAGAAAAATTCAGACGCACACTCGAATCCGTAACAGACTGCATATCCGTCTGGGATATGAGTTACAACTGCCTGTATGCCAACGAAGCATCTCTCAAGTATATCGGAACCACAAAAGATAAATTCGTCGGCAAAAATATCAGGGAAGGATTGAATTACATCCCCGAACTTCTCGAACTGGCGCTGCGGCATTTTGGCCAAGCCATCAAAACCGGCGAATCGGTCTACTCGGAAAACACTATAGTTGTAAAGGATAAGCAGGTCTACAGTGAATCATCCGTCTCTCCCCTGCGGGACGCAAAAGGAAATACCTTCGCCATTGCCGTTGTCTATCGTGACATAACCGAACGCAAATGGGCCGAGACAACTATGGAAAGCCTGAACAAAGAGTTAAAGGACACCGTGGAAAAACTGACACGCTCCAATTGCGAACTGAGAGACTTCGCACATATAACTGCCCACGACCTCAAAGCGCCTGCACGCGCTATTGCAATCCTGGCAGGCTGGCTCGCAACGGATTACGGTGACAAGTTTGATGAAAAGGGAAAAAAACAAATCGACCTGCTTGCAGGCAGAGCAAAAAGAATGGGCGACCTGATTGACAGCATCCTGCGCTACAGCGAGCTTGAATGGAAAAAACAACAGACCGAGGAAGTGGATTTGAACGAGATGCTATCTGAAGTGATAAGCAAAATCAACCCGCCGGCAAATATCGAAATAGCCTGCGAAAACAATCTGCCCGTCCTGAAATGTGAAAAAGAACGTATCACCGAGGTATTTCAAAACCTCGTTAGCAACGCAGTAAGATATATCGACAAACCGCAGGGCCTGGTCAAAATCAGTTGCTCCGAGGAAGGAGATTTCTGGAAATTCAGCATCTCTGACAACGGCTCAGGCATAGACAAAAAATACTTCGAGAAACTTTTCAAAATATTCCAGACGCTTGCTCCCCGTGACGAAATAGAGGTAACCGGCATCACCTTGCCGATAGCAAGAAAAATAGTCGAGATGTCTGGCGGAAAAATCTGGGTCGAATCCGAAATCGGGAAAGGAAGCACCTTCCTTTTCACGCTGCCAAAACAGAAAGAGGTAACGGCAAATGCAAAGTCCAAAGCCAATATTGCTTGTTGAGGACGACCGTATAGACGCAATGGCCGTCCAGCGCATAGCCAGGGAGATGAAAATCCCAAATCAGTTGGTCCTCAAAACCAATGGCGAAGAAGCTCTGGAATATTTAAAAAATAATACCATCCAACCCTGTATCATTCTTCTGGATATAAATATGCCAAAGATGAACGGCATTGAACTGTTGAAAATCATAAAAGCAGATGATACGCTGAAAAATATCCCGGTGGTGTTCGTGCTTTCGTTAAATGAGGACATCGAGAGAGTCAAAAATCTCAATCTCGGCGTCGCTTATATAAGCAAGCCGGTCAGCCGCAATAGTTTTTCGGAAACACTAAAAGCCGTCGGCCTAAACATAACTTCGGGCGAATTTTCAAACAATAAATTTTTGGGGGACACACTCGTATGCAAAAAAGAATGATAAATATTCTGTCAGTAGAAGATGACTCTTGTGACCAGCATTTGGTAAAGTGGATTCTGGCCAAACCTTCGCAGACGGTTGAATTCACAATCCAGACCGCCGGCAGCGCAAAAGATGGGCTGGAACGCCTAAAAAATCACAACTTCGACCTGGTGCTGCTTGATTTGGCTCTCCCGGACAGCGATGGTCTTGAAACGGTCGAGACATTTCACAACGCAAACTCAAAAATACCTGTCGTGGTATTGACGGGGCTTGACAGTGAGGAGACAGGCCTTGAGGCAATTAAAAAGGGCGCCGCCGACTACCTCGTTAAGGGAAGAGGCCTTAAGCACCAGTTGGCAAAAAGCATCCTCTACGCTCTTGAGCGAAAGCGGGCGGAGGATGAAGTGCAGGAAAATGAAAGAAAGATCCGCACCATCTTCGACCACACTTCCCGGTTCATTGGCCTGACGACACCGGACGGCATACTCATCGAAGCCAACCGAACGGCACTGGCCTTTGCCGGAATCAAGGATTCCGATGTGCTTGGAAAACCGTTCTGGGACACTCCCTGGTGGACACACTCCACGCAAATGCAGGATAAACTCCGCGATGCCATCAAAACGGCCTCGCAGGGGCAGCTCGTGCGATTCGAGGCCACTCATAAGGCGCCCGATGGAAGCATCCATTACATTGACTTTTCACTCAAACCCGTCAAAAACGAGAGAGATAATGTCGTGCAGCTCATCTCGGAAGGCCGCGACATCACCGAGCGCAAGCAGACAGAAGAAATGCAGAAAAGGCTTGTTGCAATTATTGAGGCAACTCCCGACTTTGTCGGCTTTGCCGACGCAAAAGATAAGCACCTTATCTATGTAAATAAGGCCGGACGTAAAATGTGCGGCATCGGTGACGATGAAGATGTGACAAAGCTAAATATCCCCGATGTTCACCCTGAGTGGGCAATTAAAATGCTCGCCGAGGAGGTATTGCCTGTTGCTGTGCGCGACGGCGTATGGACGGGTGAATCTGCCTTCCTGAACATAAGAGATAAACACGAGATACCCGTTTTGATGGTACTCTCTTCGCATAAGGCATCTAACGGAGAAGTCGAAGTATTTTCCACAATCTCGCACGATATCACCGAACGCAAGAAGGCGGAGGATGAACGCAATATAACGCTCCTTCGACAGCAGGGTGTCAATCTGCTCCAGCAGTCGCTTCTTGCACCGGCTCCACTTAAGGACAAACTCAAAAATATAACCGACAGCATCGTGCGCCTCTTCGACTCCGATTTCTGCCGAATCTGGCTGATTCAACCCGGAGATTTGTGCGAACAGGGCTGCGTCCATGCAGGGGTGAATGAAGGGCCGCATATCTGCCGTTACCGCAACAAGTGTCTGCATTTGCTGGCCAGTTCCGGCCGCTACACCCACACAGACGGCAAAACCCACCGCCGCGTACCGCTCGGCTGTTACAAAATAGGACTTATCGCCTCAGGCGAAGACCATAAGTTCCTCACAAACAACGTCCAGAACGACCCTTGTGTTCACAACAACCAGTGGGCACGCGAGTTGGGACTTGTGTCGTTCGCAGGATACCAGTTGCGAGTCCCCGGTGGAGAAACTTTGGGGGTTCTGGCCCTCTTCGCCAAACACCCCATACTGGCCGCTGAAGACGCAATGCTGGATGGATTCAGCAGCACCATCGCTTGGATTGTTCAACAAGCTCTTACTGAGGAAGAGCTGCGTAAAAGTGAAAAGGCTGCAAAAACAGCCTACGAGCAGTTTGAAAAAGCCAACAACGAGCTGAAAACAATGCACTCTCAAATGCTGCAAAGCGAAAAACTGGCGGCCATAGGTCATCTCGCCGCAGGAGTCGCACACGAAATGAACACGCCGGTAGGTTTCGTCGCCAGCAATTTCCAGACTTTGGAAAGCTATGTCAATAAATTCAAAAAACTGCTCGAAATGCACGACGAACTGGTCAAGGCAATTGAAACCTCAGAAAAAGCGGAACTCCTCGACAGAGCAAAGACAATTATTAAAACCAGGGACACTATGAAACTGGATTTCATTCTCGAAGACCTGCAGGGGCTGTTCAATGATTCAAAAGAAGGTCTGGAAAGAGTTACCGATATAATCCAGAACCTGCGGGATTTTTCGAGAGTTGACCAGACTGACAGCCATGGCGATTACAACATCAATGACGGTATCCATACAACCCTTGCAGTGGCGAGAAATGAAGTTAAATATGATGCCGAGGTCAAAACTGAGCTTTCAGAGGTGCCTGTTGTCTTCTGCAACGCCAGTCAGATAAATCAGGTGTTCCTTAACATCATACTAAATGCTATTCAGGCAATCAGGTCCCAGAACAGAACCGATAAGGGAACTATTGCAATCAGGACTTATGCCACCGACGACGAGGTAACCTGTGAGATTGCCGATGATGGCCCCGGCATACCTGCCGAGATAATATCGAAGATTTTCGACCCGTTTTTCACGACCAAACCGGCCGGCAAAGGCACAGGCCTGGGACTGAGCATCTCATACGACATCATCGTAAACAAACACAAAGGCAAAATCCTGGTCGACAGTACCGTCGGCAAGGGTGCAAAATTCACAATAAAACTGCCGATAAAAGTAGAAAAAGAAAACTGTAATAAAAAAACAGAAAACTACGATGAAAAAAAGGAGTATGTTGCCTGTAAATAATGTGACCCTGTAGCTTTTGAACAGTTTACAGAAGGGTCTGAATATGAAAATATTAACTAAATGAAAAACAGGGGGACAAAAAATGGAAACCAGAACAGTATTATTTGTAGATGACGAAGAAAAGGTCCTGGCATCTCTAAAACGAGGGCTTCTGGATGAGCCTTACGAGAAACTTTTCGCCACAAGCGGCAAAGAAGCTATCGAGCTTCTCAAACAGAACGAGGTCCACGTAATTGTTACCGATATGAAAATGCCCGAAATGACCGGCCTGGAACTCCTTAGAATCGTCAAGCGGGAATATCCTCATATCGTCAGAGTGGTGCTGTCAGGATATACCCAGATAACTACTCTGCTGGCGGCCATAAACCAGGGACAAATCTTCAAATTTATCACTAAACCCTGGAAACTTGAGGAAGAGTTCAAAGGAGTTGTCCGAGAGGCATTGGAACGCTATAACCTTCAGAAGCAGCAGCTCGCATCGGAAGCACAATTGACTGCGGCACAGTCCTCCGATACTTCTGAAAAAATGCAGGAAGAAGGCAGGACCCAAACTTGAGAACGGCCAAATGCCGGAAGGAAATGTAAGGCTATGGATAAGAGAACCGTCTTATTTGTGGATGATGATGAAATAATCCTGATGTCGCTCCAGCGAGGACTGCGGGACGAGCCATACAACAAAATTTTCGCCCGCAGCGGAACGGATGCGCTCAGAATCCTCAAAAGCAACGATGTGCACGTGGTCGTAACGGATATGCGGATGCCTGAAATGACCGGGCTGGAACTGCTTAAAATAGTAAAGCAAAACCATCCGAATATCGTCAGAATCGTGTTCTCAGGATATACACAGGTGACCACCCTCCTGACGGCGATAAATCAGGGCGAAATTTACAGGTATATACCTAAGCCCTGGAAAATCGACGACGATTTTAAGATAGTTATCCATCAAGCGATAGAATACTACAATCTCAACGAGCAGCGTGATGCGATGATAGCACAACTAATGGAACTGCAGGCCCAAAACCAGAAAAAACCTTAAACTGCCCTCTTGCCCCTTGTCATTGCGAGCGCAGCGAAGCAATCTCATTTCTTGTCATTCCTGCGAAAGCAGGAATCCAAATATTTAACCCCCCGCAAGCTTTAACACGAACTGCTCCATCACCACCTGCGGCCTGGCCCTGCCCGTCTTTATCGCATAATCAATCGCTGCCAGCCGCTTCAAACCCGCTCCGAGCTGTTTTAATGTCACTTTGCGCAGTTGTGCGAAAAACCCGTCCCTGTTGCTCCATATCCGCAGTTGAGTCGCAATCTCATCCGGCCTGACGTTATCTTCCAGCAGCACCCTCGCATTGAACATCCTGCGGAAATGATAGGCGAAAGCGCCGACAACCTTATACTCCTCCGACTTGTCCCCCGCAAACATCGCCCGCAGCCGGTTCAATGCCCCGGCCTTGTCGCCCGCAACAACGGCATCTATCACATCAAACACCCCGAACAAACGATTATGACCTGTCAGCGACTCCACGTGACTGTGCGTTATGACCCTTTCAGCGCCGACAAACACCGCCAGTTTGTCTACTTCTGTATATAACTGTCCCAAATTATCGCCTGATAATTCCACTAATGTTTCAGCAGCTTCTTTGGTAAGGCTTTTACCATAAGCATCGGCGGCATATCGGATAAGCCGACCAGGCAGCTCCCATCGCTTGGGCTCGGTCACGCTAATCAGTCTCCCGGCACCGGGCAGCATCTTGGCCAGCCTCGTTCTCGCATCCCAGCTCCCAACCATCATTATAAGCACGCCCGTCGCACACGGATTTTCAAAATACTTTTCGAGCAGCGGCCGGTTCCTGGAGATAAAATCATCAGCGCCCTTTATCAACACCACCCTTCTTTCAGTCAAAAACGGCACAGTCCGCAGCTCATCGAGAACCTCCGCCGCCGAAACCTCCCCGCCGTCAGTCTTAAAAAGCCCCGTTGCCCGCTGGCCCGGCTCAAGCAGACCATCGACAACCTTCTCCGCCTCGATGCTTACCGAAGATTCATCCTGCCCCGCAATAACAAAAATAAATTCGTTCTCTTTCTTTGGGGAACTTTTCCTGGCCATCCAAACACCGGAAACTCTGTCATTCCCGCGCAAGCGGGAATCCAGTTTTTATTAGCAGTATAATTCCATGTTAATCCGTTTGTTGCGCTGTTTCGCCCTTTTTCTCCTCACCCTCCGCCTCTTCGGCAGGTATATTCTCAGCCGCAACAAGCTTGTCGCCCTCTTTCAGCTTTATCAGCCGAACTCCCTGCGTATTCCTGCCGATTGGGCGAATCTGGTTAAGCCCTGTCCGGATAATTATCCCGTTGGCCGTTATCATTATCAAGTCATCCGTGGTCCGCACCGCCTTCAGTGCAACAACCTTCCCGTTTCGTTCGCTGGTCTTTATGTTCTTCAGACCCACCCCGCCCCTGCTTTGCGGCCTGTAACTGTCGAGGTTCGTCCGCTTGCCGTACCCGTTTTCGCAAACCGTAAGAAGCGCCGCTTTTTCCTCCGCTATCACCATACCCACAACCACATCCTGCGGACGCAGCTTAATGCCTCTCACTCCGCGCGACGCCCTGCCCATCGACCGCGCCTGCTTCTCGTTAAAGCGAATTGTCATCCCGTCCCTTGTCCCCAGTATTACATCGTCCCTGCCCGTCGTCATCGAAACTCCAATCAGGTCGTCGTTCGGGTCGAGATTTATTGCGATAACGCCTGTCGTCCGCGGGTTGCCGTATGCCGAAAGCTTCGTCTTTTTCACCGTCCCGTTCTTCGTGGCCATTATAAGCTGCCGGCCCTTTTCCTCCGGCTCCTCCTCGCTCCCGAAATCGCTGACGTTTATTATCGATGCTATCTTCTGGTCTCCCATCGCCAGCAGGTTCACGATATTTCTGCCCTTGCTCTGCCGCGTCATACTCGGCACATCGTAGACCTTCAGCCAGTAGCATCTGCCGCGATTGGTAAAAACAAGCAGATAGTCCCGCGTCGAAGCGATGAAAAGCATCTCTAAAAAATCGCCCTCTTTGGTGTCCGACCCGATAATGCCCGCCCCGCCGCGTCCCTGCCTGCGATACGTATCTATCGGCATCCGCTTTATGTACCCGCTGTGACTGACCGTAACTATTACCTGCTCCTCGGCTATCAAGTCCTCAATCTCGAACTGCTCGGACTTGGCCGTAATCTTCGTCCGCCGCTCGCTCTTGTATTTTTCCTTTATCTCGTGGATGTCCTCGCGAATCACATCCAGCAGGACCTGCTCATTGCCCAATATTGCCTCATACCCTTCTATCTGCTCCGTCACTTCAGCGTATTCTTTGGCCAGTTTTTCTATCTCCAGCCCCGTCAGCCTTTGCAGTTGCATCGTCAAAATCGCGTCCGCCTGCGGCCCCGTAAGAAACTGCTTTTCCTTGCTCTTCTCCTTAATGAAAGCCTTCGGCAGAATTCTCTTCAAAACATCCGACTCCGTCAGCTTCAGCGGCTTCTTCATCAAATTCGTCTTCGCCGTCGGCGCATCAGGCGATTTCTTTATAAGCTCGATAATTTCGTCAATGTCACTGACCGCCAGGATAAGCCCTTCGAGAATATGCGCACGGTTTTTGCACTTATTAAGCAGGAAATTGCTCCGCCGCCGGATAACAACCTTGCGATGCTCGATAAAACAATCCAGCATCTGCCTGATAGTGAGCGTCTCAGGCCTGTTATTCACCAGCGCAATATTCGAAATCGCAAACGTCGTCTGCAAAGACGTGTACTGATACAGTTTATTCAGCGCAATTTCCTCATCAGCGTCCTTCTTCAGCTCCACGACAATCCGCAGTCCCTGTCTGTCAGACTCGTCCCTGATGTCCGCAATTTCCGCAATCTGGTTGCTGTGAACGCATTCCGCTATCTGGGCAACCAGCGCCGCCTTGATGACCATATAGGGTATTTCGGTTATTATAATTCTCGTTTTGCCTTTTTTGGCCTCCTCTACATCCGCCTTACCCTGCACCTGCAAATGCCCTTTGCCGGTCGTATACGCCTCAACGATTCCCTTTTTGCCGCAGATTACTCCGCCCGTCGGAAAATCAGGCCCCGGCAGAACCTTCATAATGTCCTTAAACCCGCAATTAGGGTCGTTGATGACCATCAGCAGCGCATCGCATACCTCGCCAACGTTATGCGGCGCAAGGTTCGTCGCCATCCCCACCGCTATGCCCGTCGAGCCGTTCACTAAAAGATTCGGAAATTTCGACGGCAGCACCGTCGGCTCAGTCCGCGTCTCGTCATAATTCGGCACAAAATCAACGGTGTCATAATCGAGGTCCTCCAGCATATCCATAGCAGGCGAAGCCATCCTCGCCTCGGTATACCTCATAGCCGCAGGCGGGTCCGCATCCATACTCCCGAAATTCCCCTGCGGGTCTATCAGCGTATACCGCATATTCCAGTCCTGACCCATTCGCACCAGCGTCCCGTATGTCGCCTGGTCCCCGTGCGGATGATAATTGCCGCCGGTATCGCCGACTATCTTGGCGCACTTGCGGTGTTTGCTTCGCGGCCCAAGATGCAAATCGTTCATTGCCACAAGTATACGCCGCTGCGATGGCTTCAGCCCGTCCCGAACGTCAGGCAGAGCACGCGAAACTATTACGCTCATCGCATAGTTAAGATACGAATTCTTAAGCTCATCAAGAATCCGTATATTCTCAATTCGCTCCTTCGGTTTTTCTATTTCCTTTTCCTTCATAGCTCCTTCTCAATTCAAACCGGCCAACGTCCCATAAAACCTCACAGCCTTATACGCCGCCTCAAATTCCTGAAACATTGTAAATTAACCTCAACTGACCAAAAAGTCAACAGTCGCAATTGCACTGTTTTCCTTGATTTTTGCCCGCCTTTCTGATACAATACTCTGTAGAAATACTTATGAAAATTGTCGCTCTGAACAAAGCGAAGAGAACCTGTCATTCTGAACGGAGCGCAGCGAAGTGAAGAATCTCAATTTGTAAAAATATTTAGCCCCCAAATTTATTTGGGGGTTTTAAAATATTTTTTCGATTTTTGCTTTTTGATTTGAAATAAGGAGGGGACGCAAAGTGAATCCCTGGTTTGAAACTATTTTTGCTGCCATAGCAGCTTTGTCCGGCTTATATCTCGGCAAGGCCTTCGTTAATCTGCGAAGGCCCTGGTGGTATTTGGGCTATTTATTGCCCCTTACCGTTATCGCAATTGTGGTCGTAACAGGCTTCAATGAGACTATCAGCTTTCTGCCCCCCTTCTGCTGGCTGCCAACAGGCCGAATAAAATTCGTCATCCTCTCCCTCGCCGCAGTTACAGGCCTGGCCACCCTCCTGCCGCACCTTCACTCAAAGTTCCAAAAAATTTCCGTTTACCTGATAATGGGTTTTGCTGTTGTTTGGTTCGCTGTCCTGCCCTTCCTGACCTCCGCTCTGATTAAAAACGACCTGCAGAACATCAAAACGCTTCTTGACTCGCAGGGCACATGCTTCCAGACAAAAGACTATACCTGCGGCCCAGCCGCCGCCGTTACCGCCCTCGGAAAATTAGGCCTGCCCGCCACAGAAGGCCAAATCGCCATCCTCGCTCACTCCAACCCCATAACAGGCACACTACCGGCCTGCCTTTATTCAGCCCTCAAAGACCGCTATGCAGACGAAGGCCTGATATGTGATTACGTCCATTTCAACTCCATCGCAGAGCTTAAAAATGTCGGCTTAATCCTCGCTCCGGTCAGGGACTCATTTTTGTCCAATCATTGCGTAACGATACTTAACGTCTCCGACCGCACGGTTACCTTCGCCGACCCCGTCCTCGGCAAAAAATCAATGTCGCACGCCCAGTTCGAAAAAATCTGGCGATTCTCCGGCATAACACTCTCACGAAAATCCCCTCACGATGCCTGATTTAAAATATTTACCTTCCTCGAATTACGGCTTATCCATATAAAACATTTCCTGCTCCACGCTTTTTTCAAAGAATTCCTGCCAAATACCTCCAGCATTTGGCAGGAATCTATCAATCTCCGCTGCTCAAAGCGGCCTGAATTTGCCTGCCCTTGTTTGCAGGCAAATTGCCGCAAAAGTTGCCTGTTCAGGAACAGTATTCTTAATTATACTGTTTACGATTGAGTTTTCCTGTTTTCAGGCGGCCTGAATGTGAAAATTTTCGGTCAGCAGCATCTGCAATTCCGGCAGATATTTCTTTCTCTTTCGGAAAAAACTCTCGCATGCCCGCTTGAATTCACCAAACGTCTCATAGTACCGATTGTTCAGCACTTTTTTCTTAAAAAACTTCCAGTACCGTTCAATCAGATTCAGATTC
>Ga0315276_10000059_pt1 | contig 81621 bp, 99 predicted proteins | sample YL17G05_0_MG_FD_204542 | JGI IMG/M metagenome (GOLD analysis project Ga0315276, IMG submission 204542) | Sediment microbial communities from Yellowstone Lake, YNP, Wyoming, USA - YL17G05_0 | ecosystem: Environmental > Aquatic > Freshwater > Lake > Sediment | place: USA: Wyoming | collected...
ATAGCTAAAGCAGTAAGAAAAGATGCAAGAGTCATTCAAAAGTCTATTCTTTATATCGGCACAGCCGATACTTTGTATAAAAAACTAATTTCTCTTAAAAAGAAGTAGGATATCTGTCCCACGTTCAAGATAAAGGATATATTGAAATAGAAGCCCAAAAACTTCCTTTGATTAACTTAAAGGATTTATTGCGCGATTCTAAGGGGAATTATTTACTAAAAAGATGTTCAAGGAATAAAAGAAAACTTTCTATTGAATTAGTTAAAGGCGCAGAAGTTGATTTTGAAAATACAAATTATCTTAATACAGATACAAGAACTCTCTTGTTAAGGTTAAGAACTCATGAAGCTGTAAAAGCAAGAGAAAAAATTATTTACTGCTCTTTGCCTTTTGTGATAAGGCGGGCTAAATATTTTTGTATGTTTCAATATTTAGATGATTTAGTTGGTTCAGGAAATGTAGGATTAGTAAAGGCAATTGATAAGTTTGATCCTAAAAGAGAAGCAAGTTTTTTTACTTGCGCAGGTTATTGGGTTAACCAATCAATTAGAACTTTTATTCAAGAAAATAGAAATGCATTTAAGGTAAATCAGAAGGGTTATGAAAAAGAGAATTTTATTGAAGCTATAGAAAAGACCCCCAGGTTAAAAAGTATGATCTATCCGACTGACGAAGAAATACTTAAAGAAGCAAAAAAATTAAAAAAACAGGGGAAATCCCCTATAACTCACGGAAGAATTTCTTTAAAAGATATACAAGCTTTAAGGGGATTAAGAAGCGCAAATCTAATTTCTCTTTCAGAAGACAGCGATATAAGGCATCCTTATTTTGAAACCCCTTCTTTAGCTGATAAAGGGCTTGTAGAAGAAGACGCACTCAGGTTATTAGATAAATTAGCTCCAAGAAGCAGGAGAATCATAAGAAAAAAATTTGGGTTGCTGGAGTGCAACGGAACATTTGATAGGGAAATTGCACTTGAAGAGGAGCTTTGCGAAGAGACGGTAAGGAACTTTAAAAATGAAGCACTTGAAGAATTAGCTGTGATGATAGGTGGGCGTTGATTATTCACTTAGCTCCATAATCGTAGCTGCAATATCTCCATCATTTTTCTCAAAGCAAAGAGCAACTTCATCTTTGTCTTTACCGGTTTTTTCCATGATTGTTTGAATATCTTTGTCTGTTTGTTCAGAATCTTCCTTTTCTGCTTCTTCTTCGCCAGTCTCTTCTCTAATATTGCCAGAAATCTGGAAAGTTTCTTGCCCCTGCATGTTCACTTTGACAATAGAAGGCTCTTCAATTATTATTTTTCCATCTGATTTTTCTATGATAACTCGCTCTGCATCTATATCTTCTTGTTTTATGCCAAGCTGCTTCATCATAGCCTGCATTTTTTTAGGATTAAGTCCGGGAAACATTTTAATATTTCATCCAAAAAGATTTAAAACTTTCAAAACTGTAACAAAAACTATAACTGCAATTATGAAAACTACAACATGCTCTGGCTTCAGCTTGAACTTTGATTCATATTCTTCGTTGTATCTTACAAGTCCCCCCATGCCAGAAGGAATATTAAGTCTATCGCCTGCCATTTTGTAAATTTTCCTGATTTACATTATCAGCTTTATGCTGATCTCTTTCTAAGATTTCTCTGAAAGCTTCCATAAGATTTAAAACAGGTAATGCTTTAAAAATGTTATTATTCATATCATAATATGAAAAACCAGTACAACGCAAAACAGGTGGAGAAAAAATGGGAAGAGTGGTGGGAAAAAGAGAAAATTTATGAGTTTGATGTTAAAAGCAAAAAGAAGGTTTTTTCTATTGATACCCCTCCTCCGACTGTTTCTGGCAAAATGCATATAGGGCATGCTTATATGTATTCTCAAATGGATTTTATTGCCAGATTCAAGAGAATGCAAGGATTAAATGTTTTTTATCCTTTTGGGACAGATGATAATGGCTTGCCTACTGAAAGATTAATTGAGAAGTTAAAGAATGTTAAAAGCAAGAATATGAAAAGAGAAGAGTTCATAAAATTATGCTTAAAAACACTAAAAGAAATAACTCCCGGCTTTATTCAAGATTGGAAAATTCTAGGCATTTCTGCTGATTATGATATTTATTATTCAACAATTGATGATAATTCAAGAAAACTGGCTCAAAAATCTTTTATTGAACTGTATAAAAAAGGGCTAATCTACAAAAAAGCATTTCCTACTTTGTGGTGTCCGGAATGCCAGACATCTGTTGCTCAAGCTGAATTAGAAGATAAAGAACAAGATAGTTTATTTTCAACTTTAAAGTTTAAAGCAGATGGAAAAGATTTGTTAATCGCTACAACACGCCCTGAACTTCTTCCAGCATGTGTTGCTGTTTTTGCCAATCCTAAAGATAAAAGATATTCTAATTTAATTGGGAAAAAAGCAAAAGTTCCTTTATTTGAGTTTGAAGTTCCGATTATTGCAGATGAATCTGCAGATATGGAAAAAGGAACAGGAGTTTTAATGATATGTTCTTATGGAGACAAGTATGATGCAGAGGCTGTTAATAGACATAAACTAAAACCAAGAATTGTTTTGAATTTAGATGGAACTTTGAATATTGGAGATTACAAAGGGCTGGAAATCAAGGAAGCAAGAAAAAAAATCTTGGAAGATTTGAAAGAAAAAAATTTAATCACAGAACAAAAGCAGATTTCTCATGCTGTTAATGCTCATGATAAATGCGGAACAGAGATTGAATTTCTTCCAACAGAGCAATGGTTTATTAAAATCCTTGATAAAAAGAAAAAATTTATTGAACAGGGGGATAAAATAAAATGGCATCCTGAGTTTATGCATAAAAGATATGACAACTGGGTTAATGGTCTGGAATGGGACTGGAATATTTCAAGAGACAGGCATTTTGGAATTCCTATTCCTGTTTGGCAGTGCGAGAAATGTAATGAGATTATTATTGCAGATGAGAAAGAGTTACCTATTGACCCTATTGAAATGAAGAAGAAATGCCCTAAATGCAAGTTAGAAGCTAAAGGAGAAAAAAAGGTTCTTGATACCTGGATGACTTCTTCAATTTCTCCTCAAATAGCTTCTAGTTTAATCCACGAGAAAGTTAAAATCCCCTTCTCATTACGCCCTCAAGCTCATGATATTATTAGAACCTGGCTTTTTTACACAATAACAAAATCTTTTTTTCATGAGAATAAAACTCCCTGGGAAAATGCAATGATTTCTGGTTTTGTTACACTTGGAGGAGAAAAAATGAGCAAATCAAAGGGCAATGTTATTTCTCCTCAGGAAGTTATGGAAAAATATAGTGCAGATACATTAAGATTTTGGGCAGCTGGTGCAAAACTTGGAGAAGATTTAGATTATCAGGAGAAAGACATAATAACCGGAAAGAAATTTGAAACTAAATTGTGGAACGCAAGCAAGTTTGTATTTATGAATTTAAAAGACTATAAAAATAATAAGCCAAAAGCTTTAATGAAGATTGATGCGCTGTTTTTAAAAAAATTAAACTCACTGATTAAAGAAGCAACAGAATCATTTGAAAATTATGAGTATTCAAAAGCAAAATCAGCTGTTGAAACGTTTTTCTGGCATATGTTTTGCGACAATTATTTAGAAATTGTTAAAAAAAGAATTTATAGCGAAAAAGGGCAGAAAAAAGAGTCTGCACAATACACTCTTTACACTTCCTTATTAACCATCTTGAAACTAATTTCCCCTATCACCCCCTTTATAACAGAAGAAATCTACCAGGAATATTTTAAAAAACACGAGAAAGAAAAAAGCATACATTTAAGCGAGTGGCCAATGTACGAGAAAAGTAATGGCAAGGAAGATGAATTGGATTTATTTATTGAAATTTTAGCGAAAGTAAGGCAGGAAAAAACAAAAGCGCAGAAGCCAATGAACGCAGAAATTATTTTAACACTCGAAAAAAAAGACAAAGAGAAGCTGAAAGAAATGTTAGAAGATTTAAAAGCTGTTGCAAATGCAAAAGAGATTAAAGAAGGAAGTTTTAAAGTAGAGCTAATTTAATCGGATTTCTTTCTCCGCGTTTAAATTTTTTGATTACTCTCCTGGCAACTTCTTTAATACCCCTGTTATGATACAAAGTCAACCCAAGAAGAATAAGCAAAATTCCTTGTAAAAAAGGCAAGAACAAGCCAAAAATCCCAATAATAATTAAAATTATTCCTAGTATTTTTTTAGTCAAACTCCAAGTTTGATTTTCCCTTCTTTTTTTGTTTTTCTCTTTTTTCATAGCAAGCAAAAGAGAAAGGATTATAAAAGCTTTTTCTTTTGTTGATTATATAAATATTCCCAGAATCTTGACCGCCGCAGGATGGTTGACTGTCATCTCAAGGAAGTTGACTTCGCCTTTAAGGGAAGTTGTTAGAAAGAAACCGTAGGTGTCTTACACATGGAAGAAGAAAAAAGATATGAGTTAGAGGAATTTGTTGCTGAAATTAGCAAGTATAAAGGAAGGCATACTGAACTTATCAGCGTGTACGCTCCTGCAGGCTATAATCTAATAAATGTAACCAAGCAGTTGGACCAAGAAAAGTCAACTGCTATGAATATCAAAAGCAAGAATAACAGAAAAAATGTTCTTGATGCCTTGGAAAGATTAGCAAGGCATATCGGACTTATTAAAAAAGCTCCTGAAAATGGAATAGCTTTTTTTGCAGGGAATATAAGCGAGACAGAAGGACAGCCCCAAATTGAAGTCTGGAGCATTGAGCCCCCAATGCCCTTGAAAACCCGGCTTTATAGATGTGATAAAGAATTTGTTTTAGAGCCATTAAAAGAGATGCTGGAAGCAACTGAAGTTTATGGATTGATTGTTATAGACAGACAAGAAGCAACTATAGGATTATTAGAAGGAAAGCAGATTAGTGTCTTGCAACATTTAGACTCTTTTGTTCCAGGGAAAACTGAAAAGGGAGGACAATGTTTAGCTCCTGATACTCTTATTGAAACAAAAGAAGGGGGTAAGAAAATCTCTGATATTAAGGTTGGAGATGAGATTAAAGCATTGAATATTAAAAAAAATAAAATTATATTTACTAAATGCTTAAATAAATGGAATAAAATGAAAGAAGGATTTGTAGAGATAAAAACAGGCGATAATTTAATTATATCTTCTTTAGACCATCTTTTTTTCTTATGGATAGAGGATAGATTAGTAGAAATGCCTGCTGATTTAATTAAGAAAAAAGCAGTATTACTAAATCATAATTTAAAGGGCGAAGAAATTATTAAGATAGATAGAAAAAAACAAAATATAGAGTTAATAGATATAGAAACAGAATCTGGAAACTTTTTTGCAAATGGTTTTCTCGTTCACAATTCAGCTGCGAGATATGCAAGAATAAGAGAGGGTATGGCAAAAGAGTTTTTTAGGAAAGTAGCAGATGCTGTAAAAGCGAATTTCTGGGAGATGAAAAAATTAAAAGGAATAATTGTTGGCGGGCCCGGGCCTACAAAAGAGGACTTCTTAAAAGAAGGGCAGATTGTTACAGCTTTAAAAGAAAAAATTCTTGGAGTTAAAGATCTAGGGTATGCAGACAGGCACGCCTTGGGGTCGCTTGTAGAGGTAAGCCAGGATTTGCTGGCAGAGCAGGAAATAACCAAAGAAAAAAAGATTCTTGAAGATTTTTTTAATAAACTTGGAAAGCAGCCAGGAAAAACAGCCTATGGCTTGGAAAAAGTCAATAAAGCTCTAAGTGTGGGCGCAGTTGACACTTTAATTTTAAGCAAGAAATTAGGGCAAAAATTAATTCAGGAACTTGAAGAAAAAGCAAGAAACATTTCTTCTAAAATAGAAATTGTTTCAGAAGAAACAGAAGAAGGGCAGGAGTTTAAAAGTTTGGGCGGAGTCGGGGCTATTCTAAGATATGAGATTTAAATTTTTCATAAGAAGGACATGCCAAAAACCTTTAAAACATCTTCTTTAGCTTTTGAATTAAAGAAAGAAAAAATTAAAAGATGGACTTATCAATAACCATACCAACCTACAACGAAAGACAAAATATACAGAAACTTTTAGAAAAAATTTATAAGGAATTTAAAGAGAATAATATAAAAGGGGAGGTGATTGTTGTTGATGATGGTTCTCCAGATGGAACCGGGGAGCTTATTGAAACTTTAAAAAAGAAATACAAAACCCTGCAATGCGTTCATAGAGAAGGCAAGTTAGGTTTATCTTCTGCAGTTTTAAAAGGATTTTCTATTTCTAAATCAAACATTCTCGGTGTAATGGACGCAGATTTAAGCCATCCCACTGAAAAAATAAATGAGATGTATCAAGCAGTTAAAAAAGAAGGTTTTGATTTAGCCATAGGCAGCAGGTATGTTAAAGGCGGGAGAATAGAGGGGTGGGGATTATATAGAAAGTTTTTATCAAAAGGAGCTACTCTTTTGGCTAGAGTTTTTACAAATGTTAAAGACCCAATGACAGGGTATTTTTTAATTAAAAAAGAGTGTCTTAATGGAGTAGAATTAAATCCTAAAGGGTTTAAGATTCTTCTTGAAGTTTTAATAAAAGCAAAATACAAAAAAGTTAGGGAGATTCCTATAACTTTTATCAATCGAGTTGAAGGAAAAAGCAAGGCAGGAATGGGCGAAATAGTCTATTACTTAGAAAATTTAATTGGATATTTACCACACCAAAAAAATGTGGTCAGAGAGTTCTTTAAATTCGCCCTTGTTGGGCTACTAGGAACCTTAATTAATATTGGGGTATTGTATTTATTCACTGAGTTTTTTGGAGTTTATTATGTCATTTCAGCAATTTTTGCATTTATAATTGCAGCTACAAGTAACTTTTTCTTTAACAAGGTATGGACATTTAAAGAGAGAATTTCAGACTCTATAGCCAAGAAGTATGCATCATTTTTTGCAGTTAGTGTAACAGCATTATTAGTAAACTTATTTTTCTTATACCTGTTCACTGAGTTTTTCGGAGTGTATTATATTCTCTCACAAATTATAGCTATCGGAATCTCTTTAATAATAAACTTTTTAGGAAATAAAATATGGACTTTCAGAAAATGAAACATGGGGTGTTATACTCTTTATTTGGAGTAATCTTAGTATCTTTTTTATTCTATTTTGTATATGTTAATGAAACACCTCAAAAAACTAAAGGGCTTGTGTCTTTAACATTTGATGATGGTTTAAAATCTCAGTATCTTCTAGCCTTTCCTGAAATGCAAAAATATGATTATAAAGGAACTTTATTTTTACTTGCAAATCAAACAGGTTTTTTTGAAGGCAGGGAATTAATGACTCTCACAGAAGCTAAAGAAATGCAAACTAAGGGCTGGGAAATTGGGAGTCATGGAGTTAAACATGAAGCTATAGATGAAGGGAATTTATATAAGCAAATTGTCGTGTCTAAAGAAATATTGCAATCTAATGGTTTTTTAGTAGAAACTTTTGCATGTCCGGGAGGATGCAACGAATCAGTTTATCAAATAAGAGAGCTCGGAAAAGCGAATTATCTGACAATAAGGTCTTTAGATTGGGGGGAAAATGATTTATCCAATTATGATCCCAAAAGATTAAGCTCGAAATGGATGAACAATATCAACACCCCTGAAGAAGTTTGCGGATGGATTAAATATTCAAAAGAGAATAACAGATGGTTGATACTAATCTTCCACGGGATTGATGAAACAAACAGCCCGATTCACCCATATGACACTTCATTAGAAAACTTTAAAAAAATTCTTAATTGCATAGATGAATTAAATATAGAGGTTAAGACCATCAAAGAGGTATTAAATGATAAATAAAAAATATTTTTTCTTAATAGGCAGTTTAATTATGATTCTATTTATTTCTCTGATTCTCTATTTTAACCCTCTTTTTTCAAATAAACCTCTCGGCCTTGACACAATCGGGCATTTAAGCAAAATATCTTATATAAAAGAGTTCCCATTTGCAAACTGGGACATGAACTGGTATGCTGGATCTCCGTTTTTAAAATTTTATTCCCCTTTATTTTATTATATCGGAGCTTTATTCCCAAATGTTTTTTTTGGAGCTAATTTATTATGTTTTTTAAGCATAACTTTTACTTCTATAGGGATTTTCTTTCTTGTCTTCCATTTTAGTAAAAAATATAATTGCGCGTTGCTGTCTTCTTTACTTTTTTTAACTGTATTAAATACCTCTTATTATTTTGTTTCTGTTGGCAATCTTCCTTTTGTTTTCGCGATATGGACTATGCCTTTTTCTCTGTTATTTTTAGAGAAAAGTTTTGAAAACAGGAAATTTTTTGTTTTATTCTCTTTAATGCTCTTTCTTGCTATTTTCTCCCATATTTTTATTGGGCTTTGTGTTATCTTTGTCTCTGGGCTTAGGCTTATTTTATTTTATGGAGTCAGTATAAGAAAAATTTTGAGGGGGATTAAGCTTGCTTTTATTTTTCTCTTGCCCGGGATATTTTTATCTGCTTTTTGGCTTGTTCCCTTTTTAACCCACTCCTCTTCGTTTGTAGGCGATTCTATAGGATACATCCCTTCAATTAAGCATCTTTTTGGTTTCGGTAACTATATTATCTGGGGAAAAGGTGCAGGGGAGATAGGAATTTCTTTTGCTCTTTTTTTAATAGTTTTTTTAATTGCGGCATACAAAAAGATAATTTTTAAAGAAAAATATATTTTATCTTTGTTAGTTTCTTGCATTGCTTTGTTTCTTTTATTAAAAGGAATTCTTGGGGGGTACTATCCTTCTGGAATTGGAGCAATAAGATTTATTCTCCCATTTTCAATTATGATAACAATTTTTATAGGGGCGATTCCTAGTTTTTTAAATGTGAAAAAGATTTTTTGGATAGCCCTCTTCTTTTTAGTCTTTTTAGGGCTTTTTTTAAATTATAAGATGATTAATTCAAACTATGGGGGGTATAGCTATGGCGGAGAAAACAGCAGAGCAGGTTTTATGAATGCACTTGTAAAAAATGAGAAATTCCCCCTGAAAAACGAATTTGATAATTTTCGTTTCGGGACGACCCGTTATATTTTCTCTGAAACTCTGAACTTCTTTTTGCCAAAAAAAAGCCAAACTTTCGGGTATTATGACCAGGGGATGCTTTATCCAGAGATTATTTATTTAATGAGAGATAAAGTCTGGGGCTCAAATGACACAAATTCAACACTCTACTTTCTTGATTGGTTTGGGATAAAATACTTTGAAATTGGGGGGCAGGATTTAAAATTTAAGAATAAATTTGATAAATCAAAAACTTTTGAGAATATTCTCAGCTTGCACATGGGGGATTACCCTTTTACAATATATGAATATAAAGAAGCCACCCCTATAATCTCAGTTATAAAAACAAACGTCAAAAGTTTTGATTCTTTTGGAATAAAAGATATCGAAGAGGCGGCTGGTTTGAATCTTAACACTAAAAAATTTATCCCAATCGTGAGCAAGAGAAACATTTCAATACAAAATAATTACTCAGAACTCAACTTCGGTTTTGAGAGGAAAAATCCAGATACATTAAAAGTTAAAATAGAAAAAATGGAAGGGGGGGCTGTAGTTTTGTTTAAAGAATTTTATCACGATTCTTGGGCCGCAAAAGAACTGCCCTCTAATAAACAGCTTGAAGTATTCAAAACCGGAACAAATTTTATGCTGGTTATTCCAGAAGAAAATGCAGAAGAAATTGTTTTTTATCAGAGAAAAACACTCCCCGATTATCTAGGAATTGTCTTAACAATCGCTGGTTTAATTTTAATATGTTTTATTTCTTTCAGAAATGCTAAAACCAATCCACAAGGTTGTTAGAAGCTCCCCCAGAATCATTACAATGATAAACTTTATGAAAAATCTGATTAAATAAAGCATCAAGGTTCATTTTTTGCTTTATTAATTTTTTATTGTTCTTTGATATTTCAAGTTGTGGCGGTTTGAATTTTTCTGGATAAAAGCCAAAGCATTGCTCAAATATAGTTATTCCTTCATTTAGATACTCTTCGTTTCTGTCTTCTAAAAATTCATTATAAGTGTGGTAAACTCCATGCATAGCTAATTTTTTATCAAGTCCTTTAATCTGTTCACACCAGCTTTTGTTTTCAGCTATGCTTTTGTCATTGAATTTAGGTATAACATAAAGCACATCAACTTTTTTTAACAAACTGGGCTCGCATGGTATCTCTGGAGAAACATCATCTATCTGTTTTTCTGAAAAAAATCGTATTAAAAATAAGACTATTATTAAAAGTAAAATAAAAAATAAAAAACCAACTAGAATTCTCACAAAAATTCTCTTTTTCATTTTTCTCTCCCAAGTCTCTTTATTTTTAAAAGAGAGCTGTTTTCTCATCCTTCTCTCCCAAGTCTCTTTCCGCAAAAGCAAAGCTTTTTGGGGCACAGAAAATCTTTGATTTTCTTGTGTTTTAAAAGAGAGCTGTTTTCTCATCCTTATCTCCTTTTATTCTTATATTAAATATAACAACCTTTTAAAATACTCCTTTCTATATAAATTAATGGAGCTCACAAGCGAAAGCCAAAAAGAAGTAGATAATGCAGAAGAAATTAAAAACTTGAAAAGATTAGAGGCTGCGCTATTTATCTCCGGCAGATTTCTCAGTTTGCAGGAGCTTGTTACTCTAACTGATATAAATCCTATCCTCTTACGGGAGTTAATAGAAAAGCTGATTGAAAGATATGATGACAAAAACGCAGTTGAGATTATTGCAAAAGAAGAAAACTGGAAAATGGATGTTAAACAGGAATATAGAGATATGGTTAACAGGCTTGCAACAGGAACAGCTGAATTTTCAAAAGCAGAGCAAGAAACCCTGGCCATTATAGCATATAAACAGCCTGTCAAGCAGAGCGTTATTGTAAAAATAAGAGGAAATAAAGCTTATGAGCATATAAAACATTTTATTGAGATTGGGCTTGTTCGGGGGAAGAGAATAGGACATACGCAAGAGCTAAATTTAAGCGATGATTTTTACGACTATTTCAATCTAAGCAAAAAAGAAATAGAACCAAAAGAACAAGAGGAAAAGGGGATGGAGCAAAAAGAAACAGGAAAAGAGGAAACAGAGCAAAACAAAGAGGCAAAAAAAGAAGAAAATAAGGAGTTGGCTGGAAGCACAGTAATAAAGAACAATAATTCTTATAAATAACCTTTTCTCTTTAAAAAGAGAACAAGCTTAACTAAAAGAGAAACTAAGATACAAAAAGGGAAAAGAAGTAAAATGGAAATATTGCCTTTTATTTATTTAGCATATATGTTTATATCTCTGTATCTTTTGATGATGTTTTTATTCATTTATTTTAAAAACAAGAAGGATATTTTCAGTTACCCTGAAGCAAAGAAGAAGTATACAGTCAGCGTTATTATCCCTATTTTTAATGAAGAAACCACAATCGCAGATACAATAAAGCATGTTTTTGATATAGACTATGATATTCTGGAAGTTATTGCTGTAAATGACTGTTCAAATGACAATACCCTTAAAATTTTACAGAATCTCAGCTTGAAATATCCTCGGCTGAAGATTTTAAATCACGAGAAAAATTCAGGAAAAGCAGCTAGTTTGAATGATGCTCTTAAAATTGCCAGAACCGAACTGGTGGTGGTTGTGGATGCTGATAGCTATCCTGCAAGAGACTCTTTGAAACAGATGGTTGGTTTTTTTGACAGCGAGAAAGTTGGAGCAGTTACATGCCCTGTCCTTGTAAGAAATGCCAACAAATTTATCGAAAAATTGCAGGCAATAGAGTATAGAATGATTGCCATGACAAGAAAACTTTTAGATTATGTAGATGCAATTTATGTTACTCCGGGGCCTCTTGCAATTTATAGAAAAAAAGCCCTTGATGAAATCAGAGGTTTTGACGAAAAAAATATGACTGAGGATATTGAAATAACCTGGCATTTGACTTATGCTGGATGGCAGAGAAGAATGTGCCTTTCGACAAGCGTATCTAGCACTGCTCCAAATAAAGTTAAAGCATGGTTCAAGCAGAGAAGAAGATGGAATGTCGGCGGATTGCAGTGCATCAACAAGTACAAGAGATATCTATTCAACCCAAAGAAAGGGATGCTTGGATTTTTTATAATCCCCTTTTTTATTTTAAGCACGTTTCTTGGGCTGCTTGGCTTGTCAATATTCTTTTATCTTATTACTAGAAGGGCAATTTCAAATTTCCTTTACACAAAATATTCCATAACTGCAAACACCCCCCTATTAACCTTTAATGATTTTTATATTACACCTACTGTTTTGAACTATCTAGGAATAACTTTGTTTATTTTGGGTTTTTTATTTTTAATTATTGTATTTGTGGTATTAAAGCAAAAAATATTTAAAAAAGAGAACATTTTAAATATGCCTTTTTACATGATTGTATACCTCACATTTTACCCATTCATAATGCTTGCTGCAATATGGCATACAATAAAAGGAAAGAGGATTTGGAGGTAAGAAAAGAATTAAGATGTTTCAATCACAAAAACATGTTTTTTGGGAAGCTTTGCTAGTCACAATTCTTATATTTGGCATAGGAGTGTTTATAGGGGTTGTCTTAGAAAATTGGAGAGCCGGCAAAATAGAATACTCTTATCAACAGTCTGAAATAAGGCTGATGGATATAAAAGCGCAGGGAGAGATATACTCTTTAGGGAATTTTGATTGCAAAACCACTATACAGGAAAATTTAAATTTTGCAGACAGTATTTATAAAGAAGCAGAATTGCTAAGCAGATATGAAGGAGCAGAGAGACTAACAGAATCTTTAAAATTAGAACACCAAAAATATGATATTCTTCGAGCCTTATTATGGACAAACTCTATAAAAATAAAAAAACAATGCAACGCAAGTTATTATAATCTCGTTTATCTGTATGAGTATAAAGATCCGAGTATTGATACAGTAGCCAAACAATCTGTTTTTTCAAGAATTTTATTTGAATTAAAGCAGATGAAATCTGATAAAATTATGCTTATCCCGATAGCAGGTGATAATGAACTCTCTTCTGTCAGCCTGCTAATGTCTATGTATAATGTGACTGAATCTGAACTGCCTGTCATATTAATAGACGAAAAAATAAAAATAACCGAGCTGCAAAAAGTTGAAGAAATTGAAAAGCTGTTAAAATAAAAATATATTTTCCATTATAGATTTATTTAAAAAGAGTTTTGCTGATTTATTTATATGAAAGGACTATTAAGAAAAATAGTATCTGAGTTTAATCCAAAACATGATTTTGATATCATAAAACCGCTGGAATTTCCTATAAAGTACAATGCCTATAGTCGCTTATGTGATTTAGCTGATTGGTTTTTTCTTTCATTTAAGCATACTCTTAGAGGGATGGCGGTTGGAGGGGGCGCAGGAGCTCTTGGAGCGTATATCTGCGGAGAAAATGTAGAATATGGATTTAAAGGTGGGGTGGTTATTGGGGCGTGCTTAGATGTTGCTCAAGTGAGTTTTCGTGGTGTAATCATGCCAACTTATAATCATTTGTTTAGAAAAAAGAAGAGGAATAAGGATAACGAAATAAGATAGATAGTTATTAATTACTTTTAAAAGTTATATTCTACCATAGAAATCAATAAAAACCCTTTTTCTTGTTTAACTACATGGAAGAGGAAAGCTGTTTTAGATGTGAAAGAAGCAGGAAAGAGGTGAAATTATTAGACGCAATTTACCAAAATGATATGGTTAAGATATGTGAAAGATGCGCTCTGACAGAACCCGTTCCAATAATTAAAAAACCAACGACTTCTCAACTAAGAGAGTCTGAAAAGAGATATACTGTCTACCAAAGGTTAAAAGTGCTCTCAGGACAAAAAAAAGAAGAAAAACCAACTAAAAGCATTTTGGATGAGCTCAGAAAACTTGATGAAGACCCAAATTTAGAGAAACCAGAACCAGAAAAAGAGTCCGATCTTGTTGATAATTTTCATTGGGAAATTACTAGAAACAGAAGAAATAAGGGGCTTTCTCAAAGACAACTGGCTTGGGCTTTAGGCGAGAGCGAAACAGCAATTAAAATGCTTGAAAAAGGGGAACTTCCAGAAGAACCTGAAAAATTAATAAGAAAACTTGAACAATTCTTGCAGATTAAGCTAAGAGAGAGGACAGAACAAGAATTAGAAGAGGAAAAGAGGAAGCTGGAAAGCAGAGAAAAATTTAAAATTAAACATCTTGAAGAACCAAATTCCGAAGAGACTAAAGAGCCGATAAAACCTTTAATTTCTGATTTGGAACTTGAGGAATTAGATCTTGTTTCTACAATTGCAAGCGGGAAAATTGCCGGCGAAAATGTAAAAAGAGAAGATATAGAAAAGACAAGCCCAGCCAGAATCTTAAATTTCAAACCAGAGTTAATGAATAAAATAACTATCTCAGACTTAAAACAAATTAAAGAAGAAAAGGAAAAAGAAGAGAGATTATTAGAAATAGAAAAAGAAAGGAAAAAAACACTGCAAAAAGATAATCTTATTAAAGAGGCAGGAGATGAAAAGAAAAGAAAACTTGAATTCAAAGAAAAAGCCGGAGAAGAAATGAAAGAAGTTGCACTAGGTAAAAACATAAAAACAATAGAGGAAAAAAGAAAAATGCTGAATAAAGCAATAGACAAAATTAATAAAGAAGATGAGAAAGTTCCAACTATCCAGGAACTATCAGATAAGAAAAGGGATAAAGCAAGGGAAGAAGAAAGGAAAGCAAAAGAAAAAGAGAGAGAAATAATAGATAAGGTAGAAAGAGAAATCCCAAAACCAAGTTTAAGAGAAAAATCAGCTGAAGAAATAATAAGGGAAGCCGAGAAAAAACAAGAAGAAGATGCTGCTATTGGAAGTCTGGTCGGAAACGAAATTGAATTAGAAGATGAAGATTAAATCAGATAAAACAACAGGGTAACCTTTAAAAACCCGTTTTTTCTATATTCTGCATAGAAAATGGAAATAAAAATTCTTGAAGATACAAAAGATGAATTAAAAGTAGGAATAAATAACCTTACAATCGCAGAGATTTTAAGAGTTTATTTAAATGAAGACTCTAGCGTCAAGTTCGCAGCTTGGAGAAGAGAACATCCAAGCAAACCAGCTATTTTGCTTATAAAAACAAATGGCAAGAGTGCAAAAAAAGCACTGCAAGATGCCATAAGCAGAATAGAAAAAGATGTTTCTAAAACTTTAGCTGAGTTTAAAACCTCAAAAACTAAATAGTTTTTGATGGCACTCAGAAACATGAAGTTTCTGATGAAGCGAAGTAAATATCTTGCTCTAATTTAAAATTTTTTTGAATTCTTTAACAACATCCTTAACTTTTATTTTTTCAACACAAGAAGTTTTGCGATAACAAAAGAGGTTAGTACATCTGCAGTCTGATTTGTCTATAATGATACTTTTGTTATTTGTTGGCATAAAATACTTTGGGCCCGGGCCCAATAAACTAACACTTGGCAAACCAACAAAGTCTGCAATAATTCTTGGCCCGCTGTCAACACCAAAAAAATAATCAGAAGATTTCATAATCAGCATAAGCTCTTTTAAATCTACTTTATTTATTAGCGAGTATATCTTAAAATTTAATCTTTCTTTTATATATACAAAATCTTTCTTCTCTTTTTCTGTATTACCAACAAACAAAAATTTAAAATCACCCATTTGGTTAATTTGTTTTAATAATTCCATCCAGTTATCATTGCCCCATAATTTTACATCCCATCCAGAGCCAGTATGTATAATTATCTTTTTTGTTCTATCTTTTCTTGAAAAGAGACTTTTAATCTTGTTATAATCCTCTTTCTTAAAAGAGAAAATGTCTTCAAATGGAACTTTTTTCGGTTTTTTTTCCCCAATAAACTCAAAATTTACGTCCCGCCATTGCTTTACTTTGCCTTTATTAGCAACACCTTTTGCTAAATTGCACATATACTTTAGATAAGGAGATAGATAAGACTCAATACCCTTAAACTTAGTTTTCTTTATTAATTCATAAGCCTCGTCGCTTAATCTCATAACTAAAACTAAATCATAATCTTTTAGAACACTTTCTTTATTTTTTATTTTTTCTATGTTGCGTTTATAAATAGATCTAACACTAAAAACCTCATTAACCCCCTTTATCCTTTTGGCGAGAGGCTCTATCGGCGGGGAAACAACCAGGTCTACTTTCATTTTTTTCTTTTTAATAAACTGTCTCAAGGCAGGAGCAGTTGCAATAAAATCCCCAATTAAACAGACATCAACTATTAATATTCTCTTGGGATTTTTAATCTTGGTTGGCTTATACTTAAATCTTAATTTTATAAGTAAAGGGAGCTCTTTAATAATATTGAGGTAATTATAATTTATTCTTTGTACTTCAGAATTCATTTTTATTATTTGGGGTTATAATTTATTTTATCAAAAACAAAATTTCCAATTTTATAACACCCATAAGTTATAAAAAAAGCTGCAAAAACATCTATGCTATAGTGTAAGTGCATTGCAAGAACAATAAATGCCATTGCAAATGAAGCTATTAAGAAAAAAATACCTATTTTTTCTTTTCTAAACAAAAGAAAACCAAGAAAAGCAATTGAAGTGTGTCCTGAAAAAAACAGGTCGTTTTTAAATGAGAATACCGAGTATATTAATGGCAAATTTCCTCTTACTGCATCAAAAGGCGCTTTTAGATGGGTTAAAATTATAAAAAAACTCCTTATTAAAACAAGCAAACTAAATTGACCAATCGTTGAATGTAACTTCCTAACATTAAAAAATAAAGGATAAGCAAAAAGAGTAACTAATATAACAATATAACCATACACAAAAATAAAAGAAAGATCCATCGGGGGCAGAATGTCTAACATTAAATCAGTAACTGACACATACGCAATTCTATCAGCATAAGTCCCAGCAATATGATTAATAACATTTGCTATAATAAAAAGACATACAGATAAAAAAATTACCCCCTTATGCTCTTTTAGTTCCTGTTTCCAAAGAGTTACTCTATGCCTAAAATTTTCCACTTTTATTTTGAACATACTTTCACCAATGTTAAAATATTTAAATACCTTTCTACTTATAAATATATCTACAAAAATTTTTAAAATGAACAAAGTTAAACTTATCAAGTTAGCAAAAGAAGCTATAGCATCTGAGCTTTCTGAAAAGAAAATTAGAATTCCAGATGACAAATTTTTAAAAGAGAAGAGAGGGGTTTTTGTTACTTTAACTAAGCAGGGGGAATTAAGAGGGTGTATTGGGTTTCCTTATCCTCTTCTGCCGTTGGGAGAAGCAATCGTACAAGCAGCTAAGTCAGCTGCTTTTTCAGACCCCCGCTTTCCTCCATTATCAGAAAAAGAATTTCCAGAAATAAAAATAGAAATCTCAGTCTTAAGTTTGCCAGAGAAAATTGAAGCAAAGCCAGATAATATCGAGATAGGGGAAGATGGATTAATGTGTGAGTATGAAGGTTTTGGTGGACTGCTTTTGCCCCAAGTGGCAACTGAATACAACTGGGGTGCTGAACAATTTTTAAGAGCTTTATGCCAAAAAGCAGGCTTGCCTCTTGAGTCCTGGCAGAAAAAAGGATTTAAGTTATGGAAGTTCCAAGCGAAGATAATGAATGAAGAAAAAACTATGGAAGAAAAATGAACGAGATATTAATTTTAATATGGATATGGTTAGCAATGATAGCTATGTCATTTTGGGAATCTTATGTTGAAGGAAGAAATCCTTGGGATAAAAGAAAAGTTGGATGGAAAATTAAAATCAAAAAATATTGTCTTCCGGGATATCATTTTTATGTTTTTTGGGTTATGTGGCCCTTGCTTTTGACTCTGCCATTAGTAATTTATGGATGGAACTTTAAGTTGTTTGGATTGCTAAGCAGTGGGTATTTTTCAGGAATGGTAATAGAGGATTTTGGCTGGTTTGTCGTTAATCCAGTTGTTAAATTAAAAGAATTTTGGACAGATTTTTCTGATTATTACCCTTGGATTAGGATTAAGGGAAAAAAGATAATTCCTTGGGGGTATTTGTTAGGAATTTTAATAGCTGTTTTATCTTGGTATTTTATTTGGAGATAAAACTCATTTGAATTTTCTAAAAAGAAAAATGATTGTCCTCAAAGCTCAAACTTATCAATAAAATTAACTATGTTTTTGTATTTTTCTAAATTCTTCTAAGCAGGCAGACGCCTAGATTATTGTTTGATTCAATTCCCGCAAAGCTATTGCATTAATCTCATCCACAATAAAGTTGCTTTCTAATGCAAATCCAAGATTATCCCCGCTAAGTTTAAAGTTATTAATCCCTATTGCTTCTCCATCTGTGTTTATAAGCGGGCCTCCTGAATTGCCTGGGTTAAGGGCAGCATCTGTTTGGATATATTTTCCAGAAGAGTCAATAGTCTCCCTATGAACTGCTGAAACTATTCCTTCTGTTACCGAGAATGAAAGACCTAATGGATTTCCTATTGCCACTACTTTTTCTCCGACCTTAACCTGGTCAGAGTCGCCGAGTTTTAGGGGAGAGTAGGAGCCAGAAATTTTTAATAATGCCAAGTCAATCTCTGAATTGTACCCTATTAAAGACATAGTTTTTTTATCTTGATTCGATAGAATAGCATTTGCATATCTCGCTCCTCCTAAAACATGGGCATTTGTTACAACATATCCATCATCTGTTATGATGAATCCAGTTCCCTGGGCTACATCTGTTTTAATCGAGACAACTGATTCAAGTGCGTCTTTGATTATGCCTGAAAAATCTGCAGATGTCCTGGCTTTTATCAGGTTTATTTGGTCTTCCAAATTAGACTGCGTTTCTGTCAGGCTTTGTTGAGTAGTTATCAACGAATCAGCTAATTGATTAATATTACTTTGTAATTCCTCATTTTTTATGTCTAATTCCCCTAGATTATGAGTTATATTCTGTTTTGATTTAGAAAAATCTTTTTGGATATAATCAATTTTAATTATTAAGTAAGCAGAACTTCCTATCTGAAGTATAATTAGGAATATAATAACTACCCACAAAAATCTTTCCCTATTCTTCTCCTTTTTCATTATGCAATTTTTAATCTAAAGATGTTTATAAGTATTATGGATTTAAAGTCCATCTAAAGAATAAAAAGAAAAATAATCACTTAAACTTTCCAATTTTCTGCATATTGCTGAAAGGGAAAGGACGTTCATTTGTCATGAAAGTTATGTAATGCGTATATCTATAAAGTTCTGTGTTCCACCACTCGCAAAATTCCGCTATCTCTTTATTTCTTTTTCCTGAGAAAATTACTATAAACCAATTAACCACAACTAAAACAACAACCAGCCATTTCCAAATCGAGAGTATTATCCCAGATATAATCAAAACTAAAATTCTAAACCAGGCTTCTTTCTTCTCACTCTTTTTTGGCATAAATGTAGAAAGTTTTGGGGTTTATAAAGCTTCTATTTCTTTCTTAATCTTTTTTAGCTTGGAGTAAAACAACATCCATATTAAAATTACTAAGAGAAATGAAAATATGGCTGTTGAGGTTATTGTGTATATATTCCATTTGATTATTTCTAATGTTCCCATGATTATTGTGATATAAGTAGTTCCTATAAACAAGGCAATTATATTAAAATGATTTAGCAGAGTATTATATTCTAGATCTTTAAGATTCTTTTCTTTCTGAAATTCCATTTTATTTGAATGTAACTTCTATGAAATAGATTAAACCTACTAAGAATAGCACAAATCCTACACTTAACATAGGCAAATTAAAAATTGTTTTTGCTTGTTGATTTAGCCCTATCGCTGTTAAAAAAAGTCCTAACAAGCTGAAAATTGCCCCAAAAGCTCTTTGAGCTTCCTCTCTTTTAAATGGAAACATCGCCATATTATTTTAACCTCTTTTTATTATTTAAAGCAGTCAATTCTACTTTATAAATCTTCTCTTTGATTTTTTGTATTTATTGAATAATTAACTCTATTTTTTACCACAACAATCCTTAAAAAGAAGGATTTGTTTAAAAGAAGATGGAATATATAAATATAGGAAATATACCTACAATATATTTTGTGGTGGAAGTCGCGGGAGTAGTTGCTCTCGCTGTTGCAACTGCTGCTATATATGAGGGAGGGAAAAAGATTGATAATCAACTAACACACATTAATAATAATCTGAGGGGAATCAATACAAGTTTAGGAAAAATTGCTGAGGGGCAATTAGAAAAAGAGGTAAAACAAGAGTTACAGCAAGACCCAAAACACTAAATCTTTCTATATTCTATCACAACAATCCTTAAAACTTCATTTTTCTTTGTGTTTTAATGAGAAAAGTTGTTAACGCAGCAATTATTCATGACAATAGAATTTTGCTTGTAAGAAAAAAACAAACCTGGATTTTTCCTGGCGGGAAGCCAGAGGGAGGGGAGTCAGATATAAACTGTTTAGAAAGAGAGCTTGCAGAGGAAATTCCAGATAAAAGATTAGGCAAATTAACTATTCACGACTTTTATGATTCATTTACTGGAAAAAGCCCGCACATGGGGGATGAAGTAGAGGTATTTGTTTATTTTGCAAGTTTTGAAAATTTTGTCGAACATCCTGAAACTGCGAGAGAGATTGCTGAGGCAAAATGGGTTGATGATTTTAGCAATTATAAATTAGCAGAAATGTTACCTAAATTAGTAAATTCTCTAAAAGAAAAAGGTTATTTAAAATGATGAGCGAAAGAAAAATTTCAGCAGGAAGCTTTGACTTGAATAAGTGGCTTTTTGGAGGTTATGAGAAAGATATTATTACAACTATTTATGGGCCAGCTGGAAGTGGAAAGACAAATTTCTGCCTTTTAGCTTCTGTTTCACAGGCAAAAAAGCAAAACAAAGTTATTTATATAGACACAGAAGGAGGCTTTTCTGTTGAAAGAGTTAAGCAGATTGCAGGAGAAGAAACAGATAAAATACTTAGCAATATTCTCTTGTTAAAGCCAACAACATTTCATGAGCAGCAAATTTCTTTTTACAAACTTTTAAAAGAAATTAAGACAAGCAAAATCAGCTTGATTGTTATAGATGGAATGACGATGCTCTATCGCCTTGAACTTGCAGAAGCAAAACAATCAGGAGAGGATAAAATCAAAGACATTAATGGCAAGTTGGCTGAGCAAATGAGGATACTCGCAGAAATTGCAAGGAAAAAGGATATTCCTGTAATTGTAACAAACCAGGTTTATAGTGAGTTTTTGAGTGAAGAAGAGTTTAGAGCAGGCAAAGAAAGAAGTGTGAGCATGGTGGGAGGAGATATTTTGAAATATTGGAGCAAGTGCATAATTGAATTAAAAAACGAGAGAGGAAAAAGAAAAGCTCTGCTTCGCAAGCACAGAAGTTTGCCTGAGAAAGAGCTCGTTTTTGAGATAATTGAAAAAGGTGTGAGGAAAAGAGGGTGGATTTAGTTTTATAAGCAAATATTTAAATAATTCAGTAAATTGATATTTAAATGGGAGATAATAATCTTACAGAAGTTGTTTCAACACTAGAATCTTTTGAGCCGACTAAAAGAGAGAAAGCATTATTAGCAAGATTAAGCAACTTTTTCCAGGCATGTTCTACGCATGGGGGGGAATATGTTTTTGTTGGCGGCCCGATTTCTGATGATGTTTGTAAAAGAAATATGCAAGCTTCTTTGGAAATAGCTGAGGAAGCAGAGAGACTTAATAGAGAACAAGGGTATAATGATCCTACTATTTGGAATTAATTTTAACCCACCCTCGCTAGCCCAATCTTACTAAACTAGAATTTCTGTTTTGTTAATCTGCGAGCCTATCATATGTTATTATACTTCCTTCTGTCTAGAGGATTTTTTTGTGCTGCCCTTAATTTATAATTGTCTTGTGGGGAGTATCTTGGGTCATATCTTCTCTGCCATCTAACTTGTCTAGAACTCTCTGTTGGCTTAGAAATCACTTTCAGCATTGCGGACAGACCGGAATCTGTCCTTCTTGCAGGAAAGCCAGATTGTTTTTCCATAGAATATATAAGATGAACTAATATAAATATGTTGTTATTGAAACCTATATACTTTAGTTTAAAGAAGCAGCAGATTCATGTTTTCTGTTTTTTCTTTCTGCAGGCATGGCAAAAGAGACTAATATTCCTTCCACCCCGCATATACGACATTTGGCTGGGCCTAAAGGAATCATTACAGGTTCTTGATTAGATTCAAATTTATGAGACCCTCCAATATTAAATCCACTAATTCTTTTTTCTAGAGGACTCCCGCATTCAGAACAGCTTGCTTGCTGTTATGCGAAGTTAAAAGATACTCTGGAGTATGGTTGTATTGCCCGCATTCTTCATTATTGCAAAACATATCATGGGTTGGCATCTTGCAAACTAGAAAACTGGGTTTTTAAGTTTTTTTGATATCGGGCTGTTTTAAAGAAGTTTTATAAACTCCTTTTTCTTTATTTTTGAATCAAGAAAACCCTCTAGTTGTTTTGGGTTTTCTGGATGATCCAAAATTGAAACAAATAAATTTAATGAAACCACATCTTAAGGGGTATGGTTTCAATTTATGGACATGAAAAAAAAGGGCATTATAACAATTTGCTTAATTGTATTAGTGATTTCAAGCAGTCTTGCATCTGCAGGATTATTGCAGGATATCACAAGCTGGTTTAAAGATTTTTTTACTCACACAGAAAAAAGAGAGAGGAGTCTAGAAGGAGAATTAGCAAGTTTGGGTGCTTTTGCTGATGGAAGTGGAGATTATGGAAGCCCGGATTATATTGGTTGCCAGGCAATTGGTTCTTTTGAAGGTGAATTAAGATGTTATGAACAAGGTTACAGGGGTGGATATGTTTGGGAAGTGCAGAAATGCACATCTGGAGAATGGATTAAGATTGAAACCTGCCAGCCTCAACAATGGTGCATAGAAGAGGGCTTAGACGCAAAATGCACTTGTGTTAAAGGAGAAAAAAGATGCTATGAAGGAAGCGCGAGGTCTTCGGTTATTCAGGGAGTTGAACAGTGCAAACTAGGAATCTGGGTTCCAGTAGAAGTTTGCAAAGGAAACTGCTCTTTAGGGAAGTGCGAGAATATCTCAGAAGACAAATGCTCAGACCAAACATCTTACTGGAGCTGCTCACCAAATCCACCATTATATTGCGAAGAAGGAAACTTAATTGAAAGATGCGAATTATGCGGGTGTTCTGAAGATAAAATATGTGCTGATTCTGGGAAATGTATCCTCGGCTCAGACATTGAAATTTTAAGTCTTGTTTTAACATCTGAGCTTGGTGGCTTAAACTCCACATTTTTTGAAGGAGATCTATTTGATATTTACGCAGAAATTAGGGCTGAAGAAGACTATGTAAGTGCGGTTAGAGTAGAAATCCTGCACGAAGATAATTTGATAACTTCTCTTAACCTACAATCAAGAGGCGATGTTTATCATTCAAAATGGATAGCTAATAATATCTTAGAAGAAAGAAATGACTATACTTTTAGAGTTATCGCAGAAGCCCTCACAGGAGAAGAAAAACAAAGGGATTTCAATTTTTCTCTCGACTTTAACATAATAAATCCAAATTCATGCAAAGAATTGATTCCAGCCCATAATAATCCTGATGCAAATAGAGTTAATGTTGTTTTCGTTGGCTATGGTTATAAAGATTTATCAGAATCAGAAGAAAATGCAGTTAAACAGCTTGCCATGTATGTTTTGGATTGGAATGCAGAAAGACAAGGGCTGTTTTCAACTGAACTTTTTAAGAGCAACAAAGATAAATTTAATTTATGGTATGTTGACAAAACCGCAAATTTAGATTCTTGCGAATATTCTGGAGATTATTTTATCTGCAGCGAGAAGCTTTTAGAATCTAATTGTGTTTTTAACAATAAATACGTAGTTTATCTGGTTGACAAGACATTCAGATCATTTACCCTGCCTGAAACCTACTCTGCTTTATCTGCAGAAGTCTCGCAGGGTTTTGATACAAACCTCATCTTCAAAGAAACTATAGATAACTCATTTACATCTATCTTGGACTTATTTGGAACAAAAGATAAAATTTTAATCCAGCAAGAACTAAATCAATTTTCAGGAAATTAAGATGAAAAAAATAATATTAATAATAGTTGGAATGCTATTTTTAGTTAGTTTGGTCAGCGCAGCTAAAGAGCCGGTTTTTGTGATAAATCTAAATTACAATTATGGAAAAGTTTCTTTAAGAAATCTGATTGTCGCGCAGGGTTATTTTAATCCCCCTGTAAATCAGCCAGATGACACCTATCGTCTTGAAATACTCTCTTGTTCAGGTGAAGAACTTTATTCTGAAGGATTTGATTTTAATTTAGAACTAATCGGAGAGCCTCTTGCAGACTGGTTTGACAGTTCTGGGAACCAAATTTATTTCCCTCAACCAGGAGAATCAGGAATAACTTTGAGCAAGTCTACAAAAGAGCTTCTTGTCCCTTATTTTAATGATACCTTAGAAATAAATATTTACGATGCAGATGCAAATTTAATTTTAAATATCAACCAAAACTTCGACACTGTTTGTTATGATATAGTAAGATTTAACACGAGATTTTATTTTTTAGTTGTTTTAGTAGTCTTGCTGCTTATCTTTGGTGTTATTGTCTTGATCAACAAAGCCAAAAAAAAAGTTTAATTATTATCTGAGTTAATGTTCTGTTCTTTTTTTGAAGGGCATTTTGGGTTAGGGCAAAAAACCCATGGGCGTTTTCCTGCTTTGATTCTTAATAATAAAGGCCATTGGCACTCTTCGCAAATTTTATCTGTTTTTTTAATTAAAGAAGGGGATGGGAGGGGAAATGTCTGTTTGCATTCTGGATAATTTGAACAGCCAATAAAATAACTTTTAAATCTTGGAGTGTATTTTATTCCCAGCTCTCCTTTATTACATCCAGGACATTTAATTTTCAAATTATTTTCTTTTTTTTCCTGTTCCCATAAGGCTTCATTTGCTGAAACAAGCTCTTTTCCTATCTCTTTCTCCTGTTTTTTAAAGTCAGATGAAATTTTTATTAAAGCCTGTTCAGCTTTTTTAATTGTTTTTTCCTGCTTTTTATCTAACTCATGTTTGCTTGCCCTGATAGCATCCATATCCTTTTCCATTTCTCTTGTTAATTTTTCATCAATAATTATAGGGGAGTGTTTTTTCAAACTGTCTATTAACCTAATCCCAAGCTCTGTTGCTTGAATTGATTTTTCTTTAATATAACTTCTGTCATATAAAGTTTCAATTATGCTTGACCTGGTGGCTTTTGTGCCTAAATTTCTTTTCTCTAATTCCTTAAGAATTGAAGCAGGGGAGTATCTATTTGGAGGTTGAGTTTGTTTTTCTTCAATTTTTACTTTGTCAATATTAACCTCTCCGTTAAAATCAGCTATTTCTTTTTCTTCCATCTTAACAGGATAAACATTCATCCACCCTTTTTCAAGAATTTCCATACCTCTTGCATTAAAATTTAAATTATCTATTATCACATCTACTTTTTTGTTTTCTAACTTAGCATCATTGCAATAGCAGGAAATAAATCTCTTAACAATAAGACCATAGATTTTTTCTTCATATCCTTCTAATTCAGCATAAGCTCCTGTTGGTATAATCGCAGGATGTGCGGGGTCTGACTTGCTTCCTTCAACAGGCTTTGCTCTTGAGGCGTGCTCTGTCAGTTTAGGATAAAATTTGGATAGCTTTTTTAATATTTCATTTGGCTTCATTGCTTCAGGTATTTTTTGAGAAGAAGTTCTTGGATAGCTTATTAACCCAGCCAAATACAACTTCTGAGCCGCCTGCAGTGTTAAAGAGGGAGTTATTGAGTGAAACTTATATGCCTCTGTCTGCAAGGTAGTTAAGTCAAAAGGGGCAGGAGGAATAATTGTTTGATTTGTTTTTTTAGTTTCTGCAATTGCTTTTTTCCCCTCTAATTTTTTAAATTTCTCAAGCTCCTGCTTTTTTGTTATATCTTTATTATGTTTGACTTCTAATTTCTTATTTCCATCATTTATTTCTAAAAAAATCTGCCAGTAAGGAGTTGATTTAAATGCCTGAATTTGTTTTTCTTTTTCTACAATCAAATTCAATGCAGGCCCTTGCACTCTCCCAATAGACATTATTTTGAACTTGCCTGTTGTTTTTATAGCATTCATTAAAGCTCTTGAAAGATTAATTCCATACATCCAGTCCAAAAAATGGCGCGTTTCTCCTGCAATCGCCTGCCCCCACTCAATTGTTTTTAGTGGCTTATCATACGCATTTTGAATCTCCTCTGAAGTTAAAGCTGAGAATTTCATTCTTTTCGCATCTTTTTGATTTGCAATAAACCTTATGATATTATACCCAATAACTTCCCCTTCAACATCAAAATCAGTAGCTACAACAATTTCAGAAGCTCCTTTAACAAGGCTGTTTATTGTATTGTAATACTTTCTTGTGAAATCTTTTTTCCTGACTTCAAAATTTGGAAACCATCCAATATCAAAAATAGGATATCCATGTCCTTTTTTTGTCTGGGCAACAGAAAACAAATGCCCAACAGCACACCCGACAATTACTTGTTTTCCTCCACGCTCTAACTCATAATATGAAACTCCCCCAGCTTTTGTAATCTTTCGTCCTTTTCCATTGCTTAAAGCAGAAGCAATTTTTTCAGCTGCCTGCGGTTTTTCTGTTATAATCAAAACATATCCCTGTTTTTTTAATGCTTTTTCTTTAAACTCTGCCTGGACAGGAGAAGAGGTTTTTCTCTCTGTTTTTATGAATCCTTTTTTAACTGCTTTTTTCTTTCCCTGCTTCTCTATTTTTATTATGTCTGCTTCGCTAATTTGCTTGACTGGAACTTCCACTATCTGCTTTACTTGCTTTGGATTTATCAGCATATAATCATCTTGTTTTGCAGTTTGCTTTGTTTTTGGCATGTTTAGTTTAAAAAGAAAGAGTATAAAAATGTTTAGAAAACATTTTTATTGCGGGGTTTGCTAATTTTGTCATGCAAATGTCTCTGCTATAAGCTGGCAGAGGATCAACTCCAGTTCCATCAAAAAAATCTTCTGGTGTTTCAAAGAAGTCTAAAACAAGAGCATCTACTAACTTTTTATTAGACTGATATGTTTTCTCAACAGTTTGTGCTCTTTGTTCTATATTACAAATATGTGATTTCTTTTCATCAGCCAATATTCTTCTTATTTCTTCTAAGCCTTCTTCATCTATTCCTAAATCAATTGCAGATTTTAATGATGCAAGTGTCATTTTTATTTTAGAAAAAATCTGTTTAAAAATCTTTAAATTTCAATAATCTTCCCTTTTCTTCCCACGTTAATCACTCTTGTCTTGCCTATTTTTTCTTCTACGCCTTCCAGCTCATGAATATGCCCTGCGATGAATAAATCCGGCTGGAATTTTTCGATAGCTTTTCTTATGCCTTTGCTTCCTGCGAATCCTGAAAGCTCAGATTTTGTACCTGCAGCATGAAAATGAGTAACCATAATTTTCTTTTCTAAATTTTTTATTTTATCAAAATTTCTTTTTAGAACTTCAAATGTTCTTTTTTCGTCAATTGTAAGGGTGCCTGCATTTCCTGCCCCGAAAATCCCGACATTTTTGTATTTTACATAATAGTCATCGATATTTTTAATGCCATAAAGCTTGGATAAAACAGCAGAAGTTTCTGCATCATCCCAGTTTCCAGGAACAAAAACAACTTTTTCTTTTCTGTCTGTAAACGGCTTTATTAGGTTTTTTGTTTCAACTAAACCAGTTATGTCTCCATTAAGAATAACTAAATCAACTCCCTCTTTTTCAGCTTTTCTTGCGAGCTCTTCAGCTAATTTTGTATCACCATGCAAGTCGCCTGCCGCAAGTATTTTAAGTTTTTTGCTTTCTTTGTTTTTGTTAACTTGTTTTTTCATGAAAAATAAAAGAAAAATATGTTAATAAAGGTTTAGATTAAAAACCTGACAAGCAACAGCATGGTTGTGCCGGCTGCCAGAGGTATGATAAGATTGTCATCGAGCTGAATCTTTTGAATTTCTATAATTAAAGACTCAAAAAGCATTGCTATTAAAGCTCCTGAAATTGCTAAAATCGGAGCAACAAAAAACATTGCGAAAAGCGAACTGACAATAAAACCAGCTATATTTCCTTCTATGTTTTTTCTTTCATCGAGAAAAGAACGCGTTTTTCCAAATAATTTTCCTACGAGATGTGAAACCGGGTCAGCAAAAGTTAAAATCATTATTGAAGCAAGAGCAATATTTCTTTCAAAAAGTTGTAAGGCAAGAAGAGAGCCGACAACTGCAAATATTATTCCTCTCCCAGGAAGCCGTTTTATGTCATCTGTTCTTTCAAAATTTTCAAGAAAAAAATTAAGGACAGGAACATTAAATTTGAGGCTTAAAAGACTTGAGAATATCCCTATAACCAAAATTATAAAGATTATAAGAGGAGTTATAATATTATAAATTATTAGAAGAAGGGCAGCAATTCCTATCATTATGTGTAAGAGCTTTCTGCCTAATTCCTGCTTGTCTATTTTTCCATCTAACACCATTTTTAATTATCGTATTTCTCTCACTCTTTTTTCCCAGAAGAAGAATCTTATGATTTATATTCTATGTATTAATCTATAATATAACCTAAGTAAACAACCCATTGATTCATTTTCTCTATACAACCTTCTTAATCTATCCCTTGCTTCAATCTTCCTTGTTAATTTTTCTGTTGTTTCTGTTTGGCTTGCCTCTTGTTCTATTGTTTCTGAGGATTCTCTTGGAGAGTCTCCATAACCTCTATCTCCTGCAGCAGGTATTGAACAGAGTCTTGTAAGATCCGCCATGTTTTGAGCAGCTTTTATCTCTGATTCAGTTAATCTTACTCTATATGCCATATTCTTACAAAGAGTTTGTATTTAAAAAGATTATTGTTTTTGTAACTCATATACTCTAAAATCAAGAAAACCTTGAGTTTACCACACCTTAAAAGGTGTGGTTTGTTTTGGGTTTTCTGGATGATCCAAAATTTAAAACAGAAAATATATTACCACATTCTAAAGAATGTGGTTTTAAATTTATGGACATAACTAACTTTAAATATATAACTAGACAATTTAACAAATGATGACTAAAGATGCTGTATGCTCAATGGGATTAACATTTTTATGCAATCGTTTAGTTGAGGGGCTTCATTTGCTTAGAAAAGGCGAGATTACTGGAAAACTAAGAAAAGTAGCTGAAGAGGCAGTTCAGGAGTTTGATTCTTTAAGATGGCCTTATAATGAGACGCCAATGCCCAACCGAAGAATATTTGATTCAAACCTTACTCTAGGCACATTTAATAAATACTTAAAAGCTCTTGGTGAAGATTTTGACAGGCGAACAATAGGAAAGCTAGTAAGAGATTTAAGATATGTTGTTTATGATGATAATTTGAGCGAGAAATCAAAAACAGCTGAAAGGTTGCAGAAATTTTTTGATGGTTTTGGAGATTATAGTTTTTATGCTGGAAGAGATTACTTGAGAAGAGGTTCTGCTGATTGTAGGGCATTAGTGGCTTGATTTTCTTTAGTTTTCTGTTTTTTATTGCTTTCTCTTTTTGGATTTAATTTTCTTGGCTTTTTTCTTTTTTATTGCTTTTTCCTTTTTAGCCTTTTCTGGCTTTTTGGCTTTAATTTCTTTAAAGCCTGTATATTTCCAGAGAGCTTTTGGTATTTTTATGCTTCCGTCTTTTTGCTGGAAGTTTTCAACTAGGCATGCAATTGCCCTTTCTGTTGCAATTGCGGTGTTGTTTAAAGTGTCTGCTATGATAGTTTCTCCTTTTTCCATATATCTTATATTTGAGCGCCTGCCTTGAAAATCTTTTAGTGTAGAGCATGATCCAAGCTCTCTGTATCTTCCTTGAGCTGGAAACCAGCCCTCTAAATCAATTGTTTTCGCATCCTTTTTTCCAGTATCTCCTGAACAGAGAATTACCAAACGATAAGGAATTTCGAGAGTTTTGAAAATATCTTCTAAGTTTTTTAATAGCAAATCAAATTCTTTTTTTGCTTGTTCTTTTTTGCAAATAACAACCTGTTCAATTTTTTCAAATTGATGAACTCTAAAAATGCCTTTTGTGTCTTTGCCGTGAGTTCCTGCTTCTTTTCTGAAGCATGGGGAAATCCCGGCAAATCTCATAGGAAGCTCTTTCCCATCCAGAACTTTGTCTCGCATATAAGCTACAAGCGGGTGTTCTGCAGTTCCAATTAAGTATAAATCTTCATCTTGGATTTTATAAATCGCATCCTGAAAAGCAGAGATATGAACTGCTCCAGACATAGCATTCAGGTTTAGCATATAAGGTGGCTGCATTGGAGTGAATCCTCTTTTTGTCAGAAGATCTAATGCAAAAGCCTGTAATGCCTGGTTAAGTTTCACTAGCCGCCCCTTTAAATAGTAAAATCTGGCTCCTGCAACTTTTGCTCCTTGCTCTGTATCTAAACAGTCAAGTGCTGTTAAAATATCTTGATGATGTTTTGGCTCAAATTTAAATTTTCTAGGTTTTCCAACTTTTTTAATTTGCTTATTTTCTGTCTCATCCTTTCCAAAAGGAACATCTTTTTCAAGCAGATTTGGAAGATTAATCAAAACCGAGTTTCTTTTTTCCTCAAGTTCAGAAAGTTTTTTCTCGTTGTCTGCTATTTTCTTCGGAATTTCTTGCGCTTCTTTTATTAGCTCACTTACTTTTTTATTATCGCCTTGTTTTTTCGCCTCATTAATCTTCTCGCTGATTTTGTTTCGTGAAGCTCTTAGAGTATCATTTTGCTGCTTTAACTCTCTCCATTCTGAATCAAGACTTAAAAGAATCTCTACCTCTTTCTCATCCATTCCTCTTTTTTTCAAAGTATCTTTTATCAGCTTTGGATTTTCCCTGATAAGCTTTATGTCTAGCATAAAAGAAAAAGAAAAAGAGAATATTTAAACTTTCCTTCTTACAGCCCAGCTTCTTTTCTCAAAATATCTGCTTTGTCTGTTTTTTCCCAGGTAAATTCGTCTTCGTTTCTTCCAAAGTGCCCGTAGTTGGTTGTTTTCCTGTAAATCGGCCTTCTCAAGTCCAAGCTTTCAATAATTCCCCGTGGCGTAAGCTTAAAATGTCTTTTTATAAGCTCTGAAATATTTTCTTCTGGGATTTTATTTGTACCAAAACAATCAACACAAACTGAAGTTGGCTCTGCAACTCCGATTGCATAAGATAAAGCAACCTCGCATTTTTCAGCAATTCCCGAAGCAACAATATTTTTTGCAATATATCTTGCAGCATATGCCCCGCTTCTGTCGACTTTTGTGGGGTCTTTGCCAGAAAATGCCCCACCCCCGTGCCTCCCAATCCCCCCATAACTATCAACTATAATTTTCCTTCCAGTCACTCCCGTATCCCCCTCTGGCCCACCGATAACAAATGCTCCAGTCGCATTAATATGAATTTTTGTATTCTCATCTATTAAGTTTCCGCAGACTTGTTTTATTACTTTTTCATAGATTTCTTTTTTAAGTTCATCTTCTGAAATTTCTTTTTTGTGCTGTTGTGCTATAACAACTGCCTCAATTCTTAATGGCTTTCCATTTTTGTATTCAATTGTAACCTGCGATTTCCCATCCGGCCCTATATTTTTAATTTCTCCTTTTTTCCTGACTTCTGCCATTCTCTTAGTTAGTTTATGAGCCAAGATTATTGGCAAAGGCATCAGCTCTGGAGTTTCGTTGCATGCAAAACCATACATCATGCCTTGGTCCCCTGCACCTTCTTTGTCAACTCCTTGAGAGATATTTGGGCTTTGCCCGTGTATACTCACCCAAACTCCAGCATCTTCGCAATCAATTCCAAAAGAAGGATCACAATACCCAATATCTCTTAAAACCTGCCTTGCTATTCTTTGCGCATCTGCAAAACCACGCGTTGTAACTTCTCCTGCTATATGAATGCTTCCTGTTGTAACAAGTGTTTCAATAGCAACTCTCGAATACGGATCTTGTACAAGCAAGTTATCAAGAATCGCGTCACTTATCTGATCACAAATTTTATCAGGATGCCCTTCTGTCACGCTCTCAGAAGTTACAAGATAATTTCCTCTTTCCATCCAACCTAAAGAAAAAACACATTTAAAAAGATTTATTAATTGTAAAATATAGATTAGAACACCTGTAAATATCCAAGCAAAGGAGGACATCAAAACATTTATTAAAGGTTATTTCTTTAATAGATTAGAAAAGATATTGAAAATGGCAAAGAAAAAGGAAAAAAAGGGCGGGAAAACTAAAGCAGAAAAGGTTAAAGGTATAGAAGAATCTGATAAAAGCTCTAAAAAGAATCTTAGATTTAAAGAGAAAACCCCTCAACAGAAACCAATTATAGGCCCTTTAAAAGAAACACAAAAAACCAAAACAATGACAGCCCAGAAAAAAGAGGCTGCAAAACCACGCGGCGTAATTTCTCCTGCAGCCATTCCAATAGAAGAGGAAGGAATCCCTGAAAACAGAAAGATAGTATTAGTAATTGTGATTGTTTTTTTAGCATTAGTCATACTCTCTATAGTTCTTTATTTTATCTTCGCAAAACCTTCTCCAGATTCAACCACAGATGATGGTTACATTAGCGAGAATGACAGTCTTGTTTCGCAGTTCAGCGAGGATTATATTAACCATTTAATCTTTGCTCTTGACGGGTGGAAATTACATGCTTCATCTTCATCCGGAAGCACACCCAAGATAGAAATAGTCGCAGATGGAGAAGTATATGTTACAGAGATTATAGATATGGAAGTTAGTACTAAGAAAAAAAGGGTAGATAACGAAGATATAGCTATCATAACAACAAAAATGGAGATTATCAATTCCATTCTCTCTCCCAATATTAAAGAGTATATAAGAAATTCATATAACGAAGGTAAAACGAATGTTGTGGTAAAAGCAAGCTATTCTATTTTAACTTCGAAAGGCTACAGCAGTTTTTATAAAGAACTCACAGGAAAGAGCTTAACTGCAACAAACTAAAAGATTTACTACCAATTGGTTAAATTTTCTTATAGAAAAGTTTATAAATCAATCTTATCCTGTAATATATAGTTTGTATTACTATGATGGGTTAATATACTTTACATTATATACGAAAAACAAACAAAACCTGAGGAAAAGAAGAGGGCTTAGATAGCTGTTAGAATATAAAAATAAAGATAATAAAAATGAAAGATAATTTTGATATATTTTTCAGAAGAAAACCTGCTTTAATGTTGGTTGCTTTAAAGAAGCTAAGCAAAGCAAGATACGGAAGTATTTTAGCCAAAGAAGTTGATTGCACCTACAGCCATGCTGTGAAAATTCTTCAGACTTTAGAAAAATTAAGCCTAGTAACTTTTGAAAAACAAGGCAGAATCAAGCTGATAAAGCTGACAAAAAAAGGACAGGACATCGCAGAAAGCATAGATGACATAAAGCGAGTTTTGAGCTGAATAGACTGAAAAAAGAGTTCTGATAAAAATAAGATGGCAAAGTTGAAACCAATTGAAGGAATAGCAGAAGATGTTAGAGAAGGAGATTTGGTTCGGTTTAGACTATCGGTGAATCCCAGAGTAAAAGAATGATGTGTAGCGATAACTATGCTCAGGGATTTATAGTTAGAGATTACGAAATTATAAGAAGAGCAAAAAAGAGATAATTATCTGCTTTTTTTAACACCAATTCTTTTGCAGTATTTATTAATTGGGCATTTAGAGCATAATGGAGAAATTGGCAGGCAGATTGTCTTGCCAAACAAGACAAAAATTCCATTAAATTCGCGCCAGTATTTTTTCTGCAAAATTTTTGAAAGAGCTAGTTCAGTTTGCTCAGGTGTTTTTGTTTTTATCCAGCCGAGGCGATTTGGAATGCGATGGCAGTGGGTGTCTATCGGCAAAACACACTGACCAAAAGCAAAACAAAGCACAATATTTGCTGTTTTTGGCCCTATTCCTTTTATTTCCATTAGCTTTTCTTTATCATTTGGGACTTTTCCGTTATATTCCTTTAGCAAAACTTTAGAAACGTGTTTTAGTGTTTTTGCTTTTTTATGATAGTGTCCTGAACTGTAGATTAGCTTTTCAAGCTTTTTTATAGGTATTTTTGCAATTTGTTCTGGCTTGTCTGCAACTTTAAATAATTTATCGCTTACACTTTCCGTGTTGCTGTCTTTTGTTCGCAGAGACAAGAGGCAGGACATAAGGATTTTAAACGCATCGGGGTTCGCAGCATTTTTCATCCTATTCAGGGTTGTCCGAGCTGTGTATTGGAAATATTTTTCCAAGATACGCATAACTTGTTTGATATTAAAAGAATAATTCTTCACCATTTTGTTAAAAATGGTCCCGAGGGGATTTGAACCCCTGACACCCTGGTTTCTTTAATCTTTCTCTCTCCAAAGTCTCTTTCCTAAAGAGAGCTTGTCATAAGAGCCAGGTGCTCTAACCGGGCTGAGCTACGGAACCTTAATTAAGAAAAGAATAAGGGATTTAAAAAGATGTTGATGAGCACAATAATCTTTAAAAAATAACGTTTTATTGAAGTTAAATGGAAAGAAGTAAAAGCAGTTTGTTATATTGGTACCCAAAAATAAAAGATTTAGGAATTCCTACTCCGAGAACAGAAATTGTTACTCTGACAACAGAAGAAGTTAAAGCATATCACAGAGGAGAAGGAGATTGTTTTGGTTTAAACAGACTGGAAAAAGAAGTTAAAAAGGTTATAGAAACAAACTTTTCATTGCCTGTTTTTTTAAGAACAGATGAATTTTCAAATAAACATTTATGGTGGGAAAGCTGCTATCTAGACAACTTAGACAATCTTCAAAGAAATTTGTTTGAGATTATATGTGGGAGTAAATTAGCAGACATAATGGGCTTGCCAATAGAAGCTCTTGTTGTAAGAGAATTCATCCAAATGGACACGAGGTTTAAAGCTTTTTACGGAGAGATGCCTGTTAACCCTGAAAGAAGATATTTTATCAGAAATGAAAAATTAGAATGCCATCATCCATATTGGATCAAGGATGCAGTCGAAAGAGGAACGCCAAAAAGTAAACTTCCTACCAACTGGAGAGAACTTGCTGAAGAAATGAATTTAGAAGCTCAAGACGAAATTGATTTGCTTAGTGGATATTCTATTGTTGTTGCAACTAATATTGGAGGATATTGGAGTGTTGATTTTTGCAAGGCAAAAGATGGGAGATGGATTTTAATAGATATGGCAGAAGGAGAAAAATCCTGGCATCCTTCTGAATGTAAATACTCTAATATGCCTCCCGAACCAAAAAGAGGAAAAATAACAAAACCTGCTTTTGATTTTTTGATTGAGAAAGAATAAACAAAAACATATTCTTGACTATAGATTTCTTTTTAAATTGAGTTTTAATCAAATATTTATGGTACTAACTGAAAAATTATGGAGGTTTTTTGAAAGATTAAACCGCAGGGAAATAGATTGGGCTCTCTTATATTCTGCCGACTTGACAACAGAAGAAAGAGATAAAGCAGTAGGCATGCTTGTTAAAAGAGGATTTGTTGAATCTTTTGATGCTGATGACTTTCATCATGTCCGAGGTTTATGGAGAGTTATATGTGGAAAAAATGTGAATCCGGTCTATGGTGGAAAAAGGCTTGATTTTACAGCCGAAAAATATGCAAAAGATTACAGGGCTTATCTTTATAGTTCAGAAAAAGTATCTGGGGATTGTTCAGTTGTAAAAGCTTAATGATACTCTCTTCTCGAGTACCCTTAATCTATTTTATAATTTTCTTAGTTTCTTCTTTTAGAGCTTTTTTAGAATTAATTTCTTTCTTCCAAAGTTCTTTCTTTTTAAAAGAAAGAAGCTTAATGATACTCTCTACTCAAACATCACTAACTAATTATATAGATTTAGATAGTGTTAGTGGTATTCTCGCCAGGTATGCCTGCATTTTGTGCATCTGAAGAAACGAGTTTCAGCTTCATCTCCTGCGCGAGTCTGAGCTGTCCAGAAATAAGCTTCGCGATGCCCGCACTTTTGGCAAACTGCATTCGTGACGGGAAAAACATCTGTGTCTTTATCCTTAATAATCCCTACTTTTTGCTTCTCACCCATTTTTTCACTTGCTTCTATTTTAACTTTTCCTTTTGCTGTATAATTGCACCTTGCACAGCCAAAATTTTTCCTCTTTTCTATCAAAACAGAGCCGCATTTCGGACAAAATTCCATGTGGAATTTTGTTTAACTACGTTTATAAACTTTTCTGATTTTTTAAGACCTATAGAACAAAACTAACTAATGCTTTATTTCTTAAAAGCGTTTATAATTTCAACAAAAACTAATTTTACCCAGCCTAATTTTGGTATTCTAAAAACAGCCTCGCCAACTAAATCACTTTTTGAAATGCTTTTTTCAACTGGCAGCTGCCCGTTATTATTGTCGCCTTTTGTCTGTATTGTATCTCCATCAATAGAAACAATTCTATGAATTATAGGATGTTGGGTGCCTGCATCAAATATAACCACATCGCCAACTTCTGGCTCAAATCTCCCATAAACTACCATAATATCCCCTTTATCAAAACCGGTTTTTAATGACCAAGAGTTTGTGTCATCTTTGTCAATATTATTTTGTTCATACCACGCCCCCATCTCCCCCCACCACAACTCAAAGTTCCCTTCTGTGCCTATAACATTTCCGATAAAACTTCCTGGATGCTCCATGCTCGAGCTTTCAACAACAACTAAAGGCAATTGTGTGCCAAGTAAAAAAGACAATGTAGGAAAAAATATAAACTTCACTACAACAAAAGCTAAAACCAGCGCCACAAACCAGCTTAATATGCTGTCTGAATGCCAGATCCAATTCCAACCCTGCCTCAACTTGTTCGGTTCTTTTTGTTCTTTTATTTGTTCCATTTTGTTAATTTATTAACAACATTAGCTAAAAGCTAATCTTTGCTAAAAGATTTTTAAATCTTTTCATTTCTAATTAAACTATAAATCATTTAAAAATCTTGATTATTTAAATGTTTTTGTTTTGTTATTTGAGAGTGGTAAAGAGAAAGGTTTAAAAATGGCGAGGTTAGTTAAACTGTATGGATAAATATTCTGGTTTTGAAGATTTGCCAGCAGAAGTAGCTGAAAGATTAAAGAGGCAGATAATTTCAGGAAAAAGAGTTTGCACACAAATATCAAAAGATGCTACACCGCAGGAGATAAGTGATGCTTTTCTTGAAGATACTAAGAATCCTGATTACAACTACAAACAATTAGCACAAATAGTTGATGCTTTTACTTTATTTAATAATGCTGTTGGAAGGGGTTTGCCTAATCAACTATATCAAATGCTTGCCCAGACTCTTGATTCAGATATAGCAAAGGTAGCATATGCAGCACATATAATTTGGTATGCTCATGAAGGAAGTAAATCAGCAAAAGAAGCTCTCCGAGAATTTACCAATTTGGTAAAAGCGGAGATAGACAAAAGAGCTGGATGGACTGAAGAACAATTTGATAAAGAATACTTCTTAAGAAACCAAGATCATTAAACTAAAAACTCAAAAACCGAAACATCCTTGAAAATTGTAAATAATTTTCTGGAGTTTTGTATCCGGCGCATATATTCTCCAGAATACAAAACTTTAAATAGTGTATATCTCTTGTGTATACATAGAGTATGCATTTACATGTATACCTCCTTTCCAGCTGCATTCCAAAAGAATGCGGCCCATATTCATAAAAAACAAAAAATGACAGACATATTCGAGAACAAAATTTTATGCAATCAATGCAACAGAGTTATGAAACCGATAGAGATAGAGAAAAACGGATTTATTTTGAGAGCAGTTATATGCGATAGATGCGGGGCAAAAATTATACACCCTAAAGACGAGCAGGAATACAATAATTTCACGCAGCTGAAAAATAAAACTTTTAGAGTTAAAATGAGGATTGTCGGGAATAGTTATGCTGTTTCAATTCCAAAAGAAATAGTTAGCTTTATTAAGGAGCAAGAAAGAATTATGGATAATATGGTTAGATTATGTTTTAATGACGCAAAAAGATTAAGCCTTTTTTTCGGAAAAGAAAACAAAGAAGATGAAATGGAAAAAGAACTGGAGGGAGAAAAATGAAAACAGCACAAGAAGTTAGGTTAAGAGTAGTAGAGGCATTACAGGACGATGCTTACAAAGGCATAGCAAGAATAGATGGGGATATTATGAGGCAGTTAGATGTTAAACGAGGAGATGTTATTTTTATTAAAGGCGGAAGAGAAACAATTGCAATTGTCGACAGGGCTTATCCTGCTGATATTGGGGAAGGTATAATTAGGGTAGACGGAATAATAAGAAAAAATGCTAAAACAGGAATTGGAGAAATGGTTATTATAACAAAAGCAGAAGTTAAAGAAGCTAAAAAAATTACGATTGCTCCTGCTCAACAAGGAATAATGATTCAAGCAAGTCCAGAAGTTTTTAAAAAAGGGCTGTTGGGAAGAGTTGTTGTTAAAGCAGATCTTGTTGTTTTAGGAGGAACGCAAAGGAGAAGAGATATAATGGAAGAAAGTTTCCAGGATATTTTTGATGTTTTCGGGGAGTCATTTTTCGGCGGATTTATGCCGACTTTAAACCAGACAAAATTTGTTGTTGTAAATACACAGCCAAGCCAGGCCGTTATAATAACAGAAAACACAGAAATTATTGTTTCGCCTAAAGCAGTAGAGATTATTGAAGAAAAAATTCCAGAAGTTAATTATGAGGATATTGGAGGTTTAAGCGAAGAAATTAAAAAAATAAGAGAGATGGTAGAGCTTCCATTAAAACATCCAGAGATTTTTTCAAGATTAGGAATTGAGCCGCCAAAAGGTGTCTTGCTTCACGGCCCTCCTGGAACAGGAAAAACTCTGCTTGCGAAAGCAGTTGCAAATGAAAGCGAAGCAAATTTTATTTTATTAAACGGGCCAGAAATCATGAGCAAGTGGTACGGCCAGAGCGAGCAAAATCTAAGAGATAAGTTTGACGAAGCTGAAAAATCAGCCCCTTCAATTATATTTATAGACGAGATAGATGCTATTGCTTCAAAAAGAGAAGAAAGTTATGGAGAAGTTGAAAGAAGAGTTGTAAGCCAGCTTTTAACAATGATGGATGGCTTAAAATCAAGAGGAAGAGTAGTTGTTATTGGTGCGACAAACCGTCCAAATGCACTTGACCCTGCATTAAGAAGGCCAGGAAGATTTGATAGAGAAATATCAATAAACGTACCTGATAAAGACGGCCGTCTTTCTATTTTGAAAATCCATTCAAGAAACATGCCCCTAGCGAAAGATGTTAGCTTAGATGAATTGGCAAGAATAACTCACGGATTTGTCGGAGCTGACATAAATGCATTAGTAAAAGAAGCTGCAATGAATGTTTTAAGAAATGTTCTGCCAAAATTGAAAATGAAAGAAGATGAGCCAATACCAGAAGAAATTTTGCAGGAATTAAGAGTTACAAATAAAGATTTTCAAGAAGCATTAAAAATTGTGCGCCCTTCTGCAATGAGGGAAGTTTTAGTTGAAACTCCAAATGTCAAGTGGGATGATGTTGGAGGTTTAGAGAGCACAAAACAAGAGTTAATAGAAGCAATTGAATGGCCTTTAAAATATCCTGATGCTTTTAAAAGAATTGGTATACGCCCTCCAAGAGGAATTTTATTATACGGCCCTCCTGGAACAGGAAAGACGCTTCTTGCAAAAGCAGTTGCAAATGAAAGCGAGGCTAATTTTATTCAAATTAAAGGTCCTTCTTTACTCAGCATGTTTGTTGGTGAGAGTGAAAAAGGAGTAAGGAAAATTTTTGAGAGAGCAAGACAAGTATCTCCATGCATTGTTTTCTTTGATGAGATAGATAGTTTAGCTGCAAGAAGAGGCTTAGAAGTAGGAACAAGGGTCACAGAACAAGTTCTAAATCAGTTGCTGGCAGAAATGGATGGAATAGAAGATTTAACAAACATAATTGTTATTGGCGCAACAAATCGTCCAGATATGTTAGACCCTGCCTTGCTTAGGCCAGGAAGATTTGACAGAATTTTGCTAGTTAATGTCCCAGATAAAAAAGGCCGGCTTGATATTTTAAAAATTCACACGAAGAATATGCCTATCACAAAAGATGTTGACCTAAATAAAATAGCAGAAGAAACAGAAGGTTATGTCGGGGCAGATATTGAAAACCTAGCAAGAGAAGCAGCTATGCTGGCTTTAAGAGAAAACATTGAGACAAAAGAAGTTAAAAAGAAACATTTTGATGAAGCGTTGAAGAAAGTAAGGGCATCTGTAGGCAAGGGAGATGTTGAAAGATACAGAAAAGTTGAAGAGCAGTATTTAAGAAGCGCAAAAGCAGCTTTAAACAAAGAAGCAGGCTATTTAGGATAAGACAACCCCGTTTTGGAATAAAACATCTTCTATTGTTTCTGGAAGCTGTTCTCCTTCTTTTGAAAGTTCTGGAACATCACCACATAAGCGTTCTACTCCAAATGGAACTTTTAAAAAAATTACGCCCCTTTCAATGCGATATGAGTCGCCTGCTTCAGAAATATTCCCACTCAAATGCCCCACAACAACATCGTAGCATTCCATCTTAACTAATATTTTTGTTAATTTATAAAGATTATCCTGATTTAGTAGCATGCTCGTTAGATAAATATTTAAACTTCTTTTAAATTCAAATATATGAAATTTTTATTCTCCGCCAAGATAATTTTTTTCTTTTAGTTCTTTTAAAATCTCGTTTATTAATAATTCTTCCTCTTTTTTATCCTTAATTTCTCCTTTATTCAATGCGTCCATAATCCCTATTGAACAATTAAGAGTTTCGTCCAGCATTTCTACAACCGCTTCATATTCATTGACAATCTCTTTCATTTTTGCCAATGCAGATTTTTGTGTTTCAAGATTAAGATATTCTTCAAAGAGTTCAATAAATCTTATCCTTATCAACTCATAATTCATTTCCCTTTGTTTTTGCATTTTGTTTTTTCTTTTTTATTCTTTAGTTGTAATTTCAGTTTTATCTTTTGTGATAAGGACCGTATTCTCTGCCTGGCTTACAGGCGCATGAGCTTTTTCAATTAATTGAGCATACTGATGCAAAATTCCTGCTTTCTCTAAGAATATTAAAGCAATTCGTGTTCTGCTTCCGAATTTTTTTGTAAGCCATCTTTCGCAAAAAGGCAGACTTTGATATTCTTCTAAAATAAACTGGTAAATTTTCCTAGCCATGCTGTCGCGAACACCCGCTTCTTTTTCTAATCTATAAATTCCGCTTTTCCCGCCGTCATAAACAATTCCCGTCCCAGTTGTCGCAAAAGGCTCTATTGCATATGCTCCTTCTTCTATTTTTGTTAGAGTGTTATTTTCACAATTTGGAATTGTCAACCCAGCATGGACTAAATACTCCCCGAGCTGATGTCCTGACAAATTTCTTATTGGAGAAAATCCCTCTTTTGTTATTGCATCTTGTATTGCAGACCCAACTTCACTTAGAGTCACACCTTTTTTTATTTTTCCTGTTGCATTGTCTAAAGCTTTTTCGCTCGCCTCTATTAATTTTTTGTATTCTCCTTTTTCGCTTAAATCAAGAGAAAACGCAGTGTCTGCGATTGCTCCTTTAATATGCACTCCGATATCAACTTTCAAAAGCCCTTGTGCTTCTTCTTCGCTGTCAGAAGCAGGAGTAGCGTGGGCGGCGATTTCATTTATAGCAAGAGTAACAGGAAATGCAAGTTTTCCGCCAAGCTCTTCAATTTTTGCTTCAATTTTTTCAGCTATGTCTAAAAGAGACATTCTGGGCTTTATGAACTGTCTCGCATACTTCTTAACCTCCGAGGCAATTTTCCCAGCCTTTCTATAGTTCTCAAGTTCTGCTTTTTCCATAAAATTTATTAGAAATAAGAGTATATAAATGTTTAAAAATATTGGAAATATTATATCTTTTAATGAAAATTAAAGAACGAAGCTGGAGAGTTTTGTCGGGTATTGCAAGAATGTACTCTGCAATTCATGATACTCTTTTTGGCAGTTCTGCATATGATATGTTGGATGGACTCCACAGAAAACAAATTAGCATAAACACAGAATTAAGTGGAGAGGTTGGAAGATTAAGGCATCAAAATGCACAACTCTCTGGGCAATTAGAGCAAAGAATTTCAGAACTTAAAACTTTAGAGGCAAGACAAGGAGTGCTAAACAATCTTCTTGCTGTAACTAGAAGAGATATTAATGAAACTTTAGAAGTTGCTTATGAAGTAAGGACAGCAGGAAAAGCTATAAAGGCGCGAGCTGTAGAAAACGCTGGAACAAATAATGCTTTAGCAAAATGGCAAAAAGCTTATGCAGACCCTTTAGAAAAAAGATTAAAAGCTGCTGAACAAGAAGCAGCGGCTCTTAGAGGTGTTGCGTTTAGCAAAGCTATTGATGTAACTTTAAAAAGAGACTCTAGGGCGATGCAAATTCCTTTTGCATACTATGGTTTTGCTACCCATAAGCTTTACTATACTCCCGCCGCCTTAGAATTTTTGGGTGAGAAAAATAATAAAGCTGATTTAACTTTAGCTCAATTAATGTATCCTATTAGAAAAGAAGATAGGATGGGGATTATAGAATCCTTAAGATCTGGAAAAGGATTAAAGCATCATAAGGTTTTAGCTTCTAGCGGCAAAGAATTAAGATTAACAACAAAACCATTTTTTTATGATAAAAATGCTATTGGAGTTGCAATATTTTTATATGACGCAAGATTTTCTGTAGCTGGCATAAGGGATAATCTGATGTATAGAAGATTGAATAAGATTTTTTATGAGTTATCAGCACAATTTGATGCAATTAAGGAAAAGGCAAAAGCCGGAAAATTGCAACCCGAGATTGTTTAATTCTTAACCCTCTTAATTAACAAATAGCCACTAAATTTATATATCCTAAAAACTTCTTCTTTTTAGGTGATGCAAAATGGAACTCGAAGAACTCAAAAATAAGCAGATAGAACAAATGACTAAGAAGAATTGTTTGCCAAAAAATGATATCGAAGTAGTATTGCACATGGTTGAAGAAGTAGGTGAAGTTTGTGAAGCAATCAGAGAAAATCAATCTCGAAAAGATTTTGAAAATGAAGTTGCAGATATTCTTTGGCAATTAAATAAGTTATGTTGGATTCACAAAATTAATTTAGAAGAAGTTTTTCTTAGAAAACTGCAAAAAAATGCTAATCGATAACGCGGCTCATTCTTAACTCTCTTAAGTTTTTACTCTCCTCTCTTTTGGCATAAAATTTGTTATTCTCTCTCCTGTTGACTTCCCACACCCAATAAGATCCCCGCGGTTTTTCAGGATTTTAAAATTGTTGTCTGATTTAATCATCAAGTCATGCCCTTTAAACCAATTCTCTGCCTGTTCTTCATTTATCTCAAGAATATTCTTTGTTATTCGCTCTTTTAGAAAATGCAAAGCGTCTAAACTTGGCCTCAAGCCATCATTTTGCTGTTTTGCAAAATACAATCCAGCACTTTCAATCCTCAAATTTTTATCTAAAATACTCAGCTCTTGCGAAGACAAGCTTCCACTAAATGCGCGAATTTTCTCTTTTCCAAATCTGAGAAGAAGATAAGGCAGTTTGTTTATTCCAAACTGGCTTTCCAGCTGTTCAGTTATTCTTTTCTTTTCTGTTGAGCGAATTATTTGCATTTTAATCAGAATATATTTTCATTAGATATTTTGAAGCAAGACCTCTAACCGTATCATCCCTTTGTGCTTCTCTTAGTGTTGCAACTACTTCTTTCTTATACTCCCCTGCGCCATGTTCTGCAAGAGCAAAAGCAGACCTGAATCTTGCATAAGGATTTATGTCACTGGCCATTACTTGATACAGTTTTTTTCTCATACTTCCAAATTTATCTGTGGAAATTTTAGCTTTTTCTAATATGGTTGCTGCTAAATCTCTTACATTTTTATCAGGATTCTCCAACCCTCTTTCAAATGCCCATTCAACTACCTCTGGGTTTTTTACTGCTTTAAGAATCTTTTTATCTACATAATCCCAGTCTTCTTTTTCCGCAGCGTTCATTAGTTTTTTTAACATGATATTATCCATTTTTTAAACTATATAAATTTATCATCATTTTTCCCCATTTTCCTCATCTTGCACAGGAAAAATCCTTCTGTGCTGTTGTCTTGTGGCCAGATGCGGCACGCTTTTTTTAGTTCTGGATTTAATTTTTGTCCTTGCCAGTCGGTTATTCCCTCGCGCGTTTTTAATGGCGGCTGTATTTTTTCAATTTTTAGATTATAATTATCTAAAAGATACTGGATGTTGAGCTCGTTTTCTTCAGGCGAATGCGTGCATGTTGAATACAACAGTTCTCCGCCTTCTTTCAAGACAGAAATTGCAGATTCTGCAATTTTTCTTTGTATCCTTGATAATCTTTCAACAACCTTTATGTTCCAGGTTAAAAGAGTTTTCGGACTGCTCCGAAGATTTCCCTCTCCTGAACAAGGCACATCTGCAAGAATTTTATCAAATTTCATATTTAGTTTTTTAAGTTTCTCACATAATTGAACTCCATCATGCCTTGTGACAATAACATTCGAGCATCCACATTTCTCTAAATTCGCAGATAAAATAGAAATTCTTGCAATATCTTTGTCATTTGCGATTATTGTTCCTTTATTCTTCATCATAGCAGAAGCTTGTGTTGTTTTTGAGCCTGGAGAGGCGCACAAATCAAGAAGGATATCTTCAGCCTTTGGCTGGAGTGCTAAAATAGGCATCATTGAAGAAATTTCCTGAACATAATAATACCCGAGCAGATGCTCTTTTGTTTTTCCAAGCTCCCCGGGTTGTAAATCGCTTTCTATGATCATAACTTCGGGATAACTTGAAAAAGGCTGTTTTATTTTCCAGCCTTTTTCTTCCAGTCTTTTTTTCAGCTCTTCTGGAGAAATTTTTAAAGTGTTACATCTAATAGTTTTCGGCAGAGGCATTTCTGAATACTGCCAGAAATTCTCGACATCCTGCTTATTTTCAAGCAAAGCTTCTATTCTTTCTTTAAAAAGCGGTTTTGGTTGATATTGCATACAAAAACAAAGAAAAAGAGGATATTTAAATTATCTTTTTAACAATTCAACAAGCTCCCGCGTTTGAGTAGGCAAGATGCCCATTAAACTTGCAAGCTGTTTTGGCGTTGTTCCTTCACTAATCTGCCTATTCGCATAACCATATACTAAGGACATCAAACTAGCATCTACTCCAGCTCTTGCTGTCCATTTTTCTAGTTTTCTCCTGACAGAGCGCGTGCTGATTTTTTTGCCTCGGATATTTTTAAAAAAAGTTTCTGATTCAAGAGAAGGTTTGTTTTCACGAGTTGGATGTGTAGAATATAATGTTTTATAAGCCTTTATTTCTCTAATTGCTTGTTTAGGAACCTCTAATCTTCTCCTTTTATAACTATCTCCAAAAGTTATATTAACATACATTTTTCCTTCTTCAGCTTCAAAATCTTTGTCCTCTAACTTAACTGTTTCAGACTCTCTAATTCCTGTATAAAACATTAATGCAAAAATCGCTCTGTCTCTTGCACTTTTATAGTTAGTTCGGGGGATACCTTCCATAAGATCTCCAAACTGCTCTTCAGTTATCGGAGCAGGTGAAACTCTCTCTGCCCGCTTATAAGAATAAACAGGAGCTTCTTTAATTTTGCCTGTTTCTTTTAAAAACCCTAAAAAAGTATTTACTGTAGAGCTTTTTCTTGCTTTGGTATTCGGCTTTAAATCTTCGTTTTCGCAAATTAACCTAACTCCTTTATCTATTTCTTCAACTAAACTAGCATAATCTCGAAAAGATTTGGTTGACAAGAGGCCTAACAAATCCCCCATATAAAGTTTTATAGTCCCTTCTGCTCTTCTTTTAACATCGCGCAGATAAGAGGTAAACTCTTCAAATACTTCATTCCATGAATAATTTTTTACCATTTTTTAGAAAGAGCAACCCAATTTATAAACCTTATGTTTGGTGTAATTTTAAAGTAGATACAATATTTTAGTAAAATCCCCCAGTCAAACCCCACACAATAAGTATAACACCAAGAATAAAATTATATATCCCAAATAGATAAAATTTGTCGCTTTTGATTATTCTTATCAATAGTTTTATTGTTAATAAGCTAGTTAATAAAGTTAGAGTAAAAGAAGTCAATAAGGCAGGAAAACCCAGAGTTAAGTGAGTTATTTCACTTGACTCTAATAACGAAGCTCCGAATACAATTGGTATAGCCAGAAGAAAAGAGAACTTGATAGCTTCTTCTTTTTTCAAGCCAAGAATCAACCCAGAACCAGTAGCCATTCCGCTCCTTGAAATTCCTGGAAATAATGCAAGTACTTGCGAAACTCCGATAAAAATAGAATCAGATATTGAAGGGTGCCTTTTTATCTGTCTTGCATATTTTGTAGAATATATAAAAAATCCAGAAATAATATAAAAAATTCCTACAAAAATCAAGTTGCTGAAAGCTTTTTCTACCTGCTCTTTAACTAAAAATCCAACAATTGCAACAGGTATTACAGCTATAATTATTTTAAAAATATAACTCCATTTTTTTTCAACAAACAGATTTACAATGTCTTTCCAGAATAAAATTACTACTCCAAGAACACTCGCAAAATGCAAGTATACGACAAATCCTAAATCATGAATATCAAATAAATTTTCAAATATAGCAATGTGCCCAGAACTGCTTATTGCAAACCATTCTGTAATCCCCTGAACAATGCTTAATATAATTGCCTGTATGAAAGTAACCATAATAAATAAAGAAAAAACCAGTTTAAAAATCTAAGGGTTTGCCTTAAAATTTCAGAAAACAGAAAGCTTTATATAGTAGTTATAGTTACTATATAAATGGAAAAAACAACTATCCAGCTTAATCAAATAACACTTGAAAGATTAAAAGCCCTTAAAAGCATGGAAAGGCAATCTTACGATGAAGTGCTAAACAATCTTATAGATAATTGCGAAGAAGAAAGCTTGAGTGAAGAAGAAATCGAAGATATAAAAATAGCGCTTGAAAATGTTAAAAGAGGGAAATTAAAACCTATTGAGCAAGTTGCAAGAGAAATAGGAATTACTCTCAGGTAAAATGTATTCTATTCAAATTGAAAAAAATGCAGAGAATTTTCTTAAAAAATTAGACAAAAAAGATGCCGAGTTAATTTTAAACAAAATCTATGCAATAAGAGACAACCCTTTTAGATTCTTAAAGCGTCTGCAAGGAGAAAAATTATGGAGATTAAGAATTGCAGATTACAGGGCGATAGTAGATGTTATTGTATCTATGAACCAAATTGTTGTCTTAAGAATCGGCCATAGAAAAAACATTTACGATAAAACATAAAATCTGCTTGATTTTAAGGCGCCCAATACTCTTTTCTCATAAATCCCTTGCATTTCCCTATTTTTCCATCAAACATAATTATTTTCACTTTATTTGTCCTTAGTAATTTAAAGCAATCTGCAAGTTCAGATTCCCAATCAGCAGGAGTTCTATCAACCATCTGCTTATGGCAAACCAAAGTTTTTATTCCTGAATAAATAATTGAATTAGCACAAGGAAAACAAGGTGCCCAAGCCATAATCATTGTTAAGCCATCAGTCTTTATTCCCATTTTTGCTGCTTTGCAAATTGCTGCTCTTTCGGCATGATTGCTTATTTGGTCTTTCTTAGGTTTTTGGTCCCAGCCCTCAATATTTTTCGTTCCTACAGGAAATCCATTTGAAGCAATTACTAGGCTTTCTAACTTATCGTTGGCTAACATCGCAGCAGTAAAAGTAGAAATATCATTACTATTTTTAAATGCGAATTTGTAAACTCTTCTAAGCAAATCTCTATATTTTTCTTTGTTAGTGATAGTTACATATTTATCATACCATCTCATATAAGAACTATCTTTAGATTATTTATAAATCTGCTTATACCAAAGGACATTGAGAATTTACTAGCCATGCCTTTGGTATCAAGGAAAAGCTATAAGACTTCAGTAGATTATTTATGGCTTTTACTATAGTTTAATAATTTTTTGACAAAGGGTAAATCTGCTTCAGTCATATCATATTTAAAAATTTCCTTGGGAGTTGCCCAAGCGAAATCATTTATACCCAGCTTCTTAATTTTTCCAGATAAGAATTTACATCTAAACCCCAAGAGAACAATGTGTTTTTCATTATCATAAATGTGCGAGGAGTATTCTAAAATATCTCCGGCTTTTATTTTAATCCCAAGTTCTTCAAGAATTTCTCTTTCTAAACAATTTCTCGGGTCTTCGCCAAAATTTAATTTGCCCCCTGGAAATTCCCATCTTAATCCATTATGAACTCCTTTTAGTCTCTGTGTGATTAAAAACCTGTCTTTGTCTTCTATAATCGCCGCAGTTACAAGTATTGGAAATGCCATATTTAATTATATTAAGTGGGTTATAAAAGCTTTCTGATTGTTGAACTTATCAGAATCTAGAGAAATTTAAAGTTTGTAGTGCTAAATGAGCAATTCTTAGCATTTAAGAAGATTTTTTTGTTTTCACACTCTTTCAATCAAAATGTTTACTCTTACTTTTAAAGCTTTTTGCTTCTTCTAATTTTCCACTGCTTGTTTTTCATCCCAAACACCTATTCTTTCTAACATCTTCCTAACATTTCCGTGATATTCAAGATTATTTGCTTCTGTTACTTCATTTATTTCAACTGCCCTCAATAAAGAGGTTGGAGCAAATTCAACAAGCCCGTCTTCATGAGCATAATCTATACAATGTTCAGTTAAAGTTATATCTAAGACATCTTTGCCGCGTTGAGCACAAAATTCAAAAAGATGAGCATCTCTTCGGTCCCCTGGAAAATCATTATACCTAACAAATGCAGCTAATCTCGGCTCTCTAAAAAATTCAAATCTAGAAAATTCAGGTGATCCAGGTATAGAATCTAATGGTTTTACATAAGAAGCCAGCTGAAGCAGGACTACTTTCGGGCTTTCACGACTAGCTCCTGCATGCCTTAATCCATGAGGAAGGGCATCCGGAGTGACTCTCTGTTCAATTTTTTGTTCCATTTTAATTTTTATTATATTAATAACTATTTATTTAACTACTAAAAAATGACGCTATTTAAACCTTTCGTTCTTTTTTCTAACTTTCATCCCTTTTCGCAATTTCACTTTTTCTTTTCTAAGATTTGAATCTCTCTTTCTAAATCCTCTATAGAATAACTTGATTTGAACCCATTTTCTACTAAATATTTTTCTATCTCCCATAAAGTTAAGCCTGCTTGAAAAGCTGCTTCTGAAAGTGTTATATTGCCTTTTATGTATTCTTCTGCAGATTTTTTCATTCTCGTATGCAAATTATTTAATTTTGTGGTCATCCCTCAAACTTCTTCACAATGTCAAAAACTTTGCTATACTAAAGGACGCTGTTAATTCCCTATTTGCGCCTTTGGTACTTCAAAATTCAATGAATTTTGATAGTGCTCAGAATCTATAAGATTCTGACATCAAGGGAAAGCCAGAATACCTTGGGGGAATATTAATGGCTTTCACTATAAGCTGTGTGAGTTTTTGAGCATACTCAAAAATGTATATCCTTAAAGAACATTTTTGATATCTCAAACATTTTTCCCTCTTGAAATTTGCCACAAATTATCTGCATTCCAACAGGCACCCCATCAATTTTTCCACAAGGCACAGAAATTGCAGGCACGCCTGCTAAATTTGCAGGAGTTGTTAAAGTGTCGTACATATACATATCTTCAATACTTATTTTCGTACCAAGTTTATGAGGCAGCCTTGGAACAGTAGGCATAATTAAGCAATCAAACTTCTCTAGCGCCTTTGCAAATTCTTGCTCTATAAGTTTTTTAGCCTGCAAAGCTTTTCTATAATATTTTCCAGCATATTCTGCCTGCGCAATTTCTCCCCCACCTAAAATTCTTCTCAAAACTTCTTCTCCGCAATTTTCCTCGATTTTCTTTCCATACTTTCTTCCATCATACCTTCTTGTTGAAGAAAAAAACTCAGTATAAACAATCGGATAATATGTCTGCACACCTAAATCAATATACTTAATTTCAATTTCCTCTGCTTTCCATCCATTGTTCATAGAAACGAGTTTTACTCGTTCCTTTACCAAATTCCAAATCCTCTCATCTGCTTTTATTTTCGGCAGGCCAATTTTTATTTTATTCAGTTTTCCGCTTTCTTTCTTTTCCTTAATCTCATAAGTTGTCGCGTCCTTTTCATCTTTTCCTTTTATCACATCAAACAGAAGCTCAGCTCCTTCAACATCCTTTGCAAAAGTTCCAATTTGCTCAAGTGACATTGACAAATCCAACAATCCATATCTGCTTACAACACCATAACTCGGTTTCATTCCTACAATTCCACAATGCGAAGCAGGATTTCTTATGCTCCCGCCTGTATCGCCTCCTAAAGCTAAATCGCAAAATCCAGCTGCAACAGCCGCTGCCGAGCCACTTGAACTTCCGCCGGGAATTCTATCAAGACAAGCAGGATTTTTTGTTTCTCCAAAAGCACTTGTCTCCCCTGATGCGCCTGCTGCAAACTCATCCATATTTGTCATGCCAATAATAATTCCATCTTCTTTCTTTATTTTCTCAATTACACTTGCGTCGTAAGCTGCTTTATAATTTTCCAAAGTTTTTGAAGCACAGGATGTAAACAGGTTTTTGACATTTATATTTGCCTTGACAGCAATAGCAAGGCCCGCAAGTTTTCCAGGGGCCTTGCCTCTTCTTAGCTTGCTGTCTACCTCTTTTGCCTCCAGAAGAGCATTATTGTTAAGCTGCAAAAATGCATTAATCTTTTTTCCAGCTTTGTCACTTTCTTTAATGTTTTCAAGGAAAGTCCTAATATTTTGTTCTGCGCTCCACTTTCCATCTTTTATTTGTTTTAGTTTTTCCAGTGTGTTCATCTTATTTGCATTATTTCATCTAAACATTTTACTGCATTACTTAATGCCTCCCCTTCACAAACTCCACTTAAAACCTCAACTCTAACACCTCTATCATTAGAATTATTTGTTTTAGGAAGACTTTCAAAATAATGCTTAATAGCAGGAGGCAGGGCATATCTATCACATACTCTTTCTACTTCTTTTTTGTATCTTTCCTTCCCTAATCCAAACAAATTTAACCCAAACATTTTAGTTTTTTCTTTAGAGCTTTCTTTTTTTAAAAAGAAACTCATTTCCATCCCCCTTTCTCAGCTTGAATAGAATCTTTTTTTGTCGCAGGTGCATTTTCAAAAAATATTTTTCTAAAATCAGAATTTGGCTCTTTCCCTTCTTTTTCCTCTCTTCTATCTTCCTCTCTTTCAACAAAACTATCAGGAATATCTTTTATTTTTTCAAGAGCTTTTGCAAATTTATCAAGAATTTCCCGAGCCTCTTTTTGAATAACTAAGCTTCGCTTAGCATTTTTCACGTTCTCTTCTTTTGAAGAACTTATTGTCTCTTCTTTGGTAGGCATCATTATACTAGCAAACCCTAATTTATAAATATATCGAGGGTTATTTCACAAACCTCACTCTCTCAACTTTCCCTTTTTTTTCATTAAATTCAATCACCGCAGCTTTTCCTTCAAAAGCTCCGCCCGGATTTACTATAAGAGTTTTGCCAATTTTCTTTTTGCCTTGATTTTCATGTATATGCCCGCAAACAACCAAGGTGGGCTTGTATTTTTTAATAATTTTGTTGTAAGGTTCAAAACCAACATGTTTTCCATCCATCGGGCTTGCTTTAGATCTAACTTTATCAAGAATGCCATAAGGAGTGTAATGTATAAGAAAAATAAACCCTTTAGCCGGCTTGTTTTTTAAAAATAATTTCTTTAGCTTCTTTTCTGTATTTTTATACCTTTTCAGCCTGCTTCTATGCTTTTCTTTATCTTTGTCTATAGGATTTTTTATAAACTCAGTCACATCTAAATATTTTCCATGCCCAATTACCTCAAGATTATCGATTTTCTTTTTTCTTCTGTCAATTAAAATTAGGTTTTTTAATTTCTTTATTTTATCTTCATAAAATCCTGGCATAACCGAGTCTGGCTCGCTTGTTTCATAATCTTTATAAAAATCTGTGTTTCCAAAAATAATATAAATTTTTTTCCCTAATTTATTCAATTGCTTTAAAATTTCCAAGCCAGAATTAAATGATTCTTTTTCAAGTTCTTTTGCTTTTTTAGGCCCAATAACCTCGTACCATTTTCTGCCTGTCCAGTATTTAAAAATAATTTTTCTAATTTTATCTGCATCAGCATAGTCGCCATTTGCTAAAATCAGCTCTGGATTTTCTTTCTCAATTCTCTTCTTCAGTTTTCTCGGAAATTTCCCGTGAAAATCTCCGATTGCTAAAATCTTCATACCGTCAACAGCACAAATATATTTATAAATCCAGCTATTTTAGAGAAAAAATGATAAAAGTAAGAAAGCCAGATTTAGGCAATTTGCAGGATGGAGTTCCAAAGGATTTTTTAGAGGTTATGGGATACTTTAATCGGGGTTTAAGGAAAGGAAGTTATTTATATATTCCAAGAAAAAATCTAATAACCCCCAAGGAAATAAGAACGCTCTGGCTTCCTTCTATAGAAACTAATATTTGTTTTGTCGCAGAATTAGATGAAAAAGTAATTGGTTCTGCAACTTGCTTTTTTGATGTTGCCTCAAGCGCATATGAACAAGCTAAAGAGAGAAAACCAGGAGAAATTGCCTTGACAGTGGCTCCAGACAGAAATCACAGATTAGTTAGCTATGGAGTCTTAAGTGAGATGATTAAAGAACTTAGGGTGCAGAATAAAAAAGCTTTTTTTCATACGGATTCTGATTTCCAAGAAGAAAGACTAATGATGCAGGATTTAGGGTATCAAGGAAGATTAATAAGAGAGTATGAAAGATACAGAAAAGCAGGGCTTTCTGGAAAAGTTTTTGAATACAAACTGTCTTGATTCACTTCTTCTCTAATTTTGAAGAGAAAAATTTAGTTTATAAAATTATGGGGCAACTCTTTCTGTGTCTCTTGGAAATAAAACAGCTTCTCTAATATTCTCTAATCCAAGCAAAACCATTGTAATCCTTTCTATGCCTAATGCAAAACCGCCGTGCGGAGGCACCCCATACTTAAAGAATTGCGTAAACCACTCCACTGACTTAGGGTTTAATTTCTTTTCTTTTATATTTTCCATTAACTCTTTGTACCTATTTTCCCTCTGCCCCCCAGAGGACATCTCTATCCCTTTATAATATAAGTCAACACTTCTTGCTTGCTCTGAATTGTCTTCTTTCCTGACATAAAAAGGTTTTTTCTTGAACGGAAATTTATTCAAAAAATAAAATTCTGCTCCGGGATATTTTTCTTGAATATATTGCCATAACAGCCTTTCTGCTTCTAAGTCTAACTCTTCCCCCTGCTCTATTTTTTTACCTTTCTTTTTTAAAATTTCATATACCTCTGGGAACCTTAATTCAGGAAAAGGCGATTTAGGAACTTTCAGTGTCACTTCCAATTCCTCTAATTCTTTTTTACAATCTTCATTTACTTTTTTGAACGCAGAGGTAATAACCTGCTCTTCTACCCTCATTGTGTCTTGTTCAGAATCTATAAACGCTAATTCAACAGCGCAAGTTCTATGCTCGCATAAATGCCTAACTGTATGGCTCTTTTCTGCTCTCCAACTTGGGCCGATATCATAAATTTTCTCTATTCCGCCGGCGATAGTAAGCTGCCTGTGCAATTGGGGATCTTGTCTCAGAAACACTTTTTTATCAAAGTATTTAACTTCAAAAACTTCGCTTCCAGACTCAGAAGGAACCCCCATAAGACATGGAGTAAAAACTTGGCAAAACCCATTTTTATTAAGCCATTCTTGCATTCCTTCTATAATTTTTGCCTGAATTTTGAATATTGCTCTTGACTTTTTTGTCCTTAAACTTAAACATCTCCAATATAATCTTTTGTCTATGTTTGTCTTTGAAAAATCACTGACATCTATTGGGAGTTTTTCTTCTGATTTCCCAAGAACTTCAATTTCCTCAGGTAAAATTTCTTTTCCGCCAGGAGCCTGCTTACTTTCTTTTAACTCGCCCCTTACAGAAACAACACTTTCACAAGGCAGTTTATCCATCAGCTCAAAAACCTCTTTGCTTGTTTTATCTTTTAAGCCTGTTATCTGGATTATGCCAGAAATATCTCTCAATAAAATAAATCTTATTTTGCCTAAATCTCTTTTCTCATGAAGCCACCCCGCTATCTCAATTTTGCCTTTTTTATTAAACGCTTCTTGAATATAGGTTCTCATATAAATCTCAAAGAAAAAGGATATTTAAATATTAACTTTCCTCACTTTCTTCTCTCCCAGCCTCCATCCATACTTCCACAACCTCTCCCTGCCCCCAAACCCCTCTGCTCACCCCCTCACCTTCTACATAATCCCAAGTATCTTGCTTACAAAAAATTCTACAAAGACAAATAAGATGTAAAGAAAGATTAAAAGAACACCCTCTAACTTGCTTAGGGTTTTGTCTGATTTCATAAATATAGTTACGATGACACCCGCTAAAAACATCGCAATTCCAGTAATATAAATATGATAAGGATTGTAACTGAAAGGGGAAATCATTGCAACCAACCCCAAAATAATTGTGGCATCTGTAATTACTGTTCCGAGCAGATCTCCTAAAGCAAGTCCGTCATGATTTTTTCTCACAGCCTTAATAGAAAAAATTAGCTCTGGAAGGCAGGTTCCTAAAGCAACAATAGTAATGCCTATTAATATTGCCGGAAGTTTCGCGTCGTATGCAAAATTCACTGCGAATCTCACAGTTAAAAATGCGCTCAATAAAAGAATTCCAAGGCTTATTATTAAAAATATAAAACTCTTGAAAAAAGGCTCTTTTCCAGTATTGCTGAATTTTTTGCGGAATTTATTGCTTTCTGAGTATATCCTCGCAAAAAATGATCCTCCTAACAGGATAAGTATTAACCCGTCTACCCTCGAAAATCTGCCGTCAAATCCTAAAATAAGCGGGAATAAAAGCAGGATGAGGTAGAAAAAATTGTTTCTTAATATCTTGCTTTTAACTTTTATCCCTTTTGAAGAAAATAATGCAACTATCCCAAAAACCAAAGTTAAATCTGCCACATTTGAGCCTAATAAAGTTCCAAGCCCAAGCTCTGGCTCACCATTAAAAGCAGATATAATCGAAATAGTTGCTTCTGGAAGAACTGAAATCAGCGCAATAATAAAAAAACTTACAATAAACTCGGGAAAATGAAGAATTTTTGCAAGCCCTGAAGAGTATCTAATTGAGTATTCTGCGCACCTGGTTAGCACAAACAAAAATACTAAAAAAAACAATAGATTGACAATTATCATTTCTGCCTCTTTTTTTAATCTTTATATCAACGATTCCATCTTTTTAAATTTATCCTGAAGAATGAAAGTTTTATCGGAGAAACCCTATAATAAGGTTTTTAAACCATCTTTTATTAATAAATAGTCCATAAAGGACATATGTAAGGAGGGCAAAATGCCAGATTTCGATAGAAGCGGTCCAAGAAAAAGCTTTAATAGAGGGTTTAAAAAACCATTTAGTAGAGACTTCGGACCTAAAGAAATGCACAAAGCAACCTGTTCCGAATGTGGTCAAGAATGTGAAGTTCCATTCCAACCAACAGAAGGAAGAGATGTTTTCTGCAAAGAATGTTTTAGAAAGAAAAGAAGATACTAAAATCACTCTTAAACACCCATAATTTTTTATTTTAATATTTTTATTTTTTAAGCTTAATATCCAAATCTTCTTTCATACTCTTTGTGGTCAAGCCACTCGAGAATAACCGAAATAACCTCTACTTGCTCATTTTTGATAGTATAAACTAATCTCCAGCCCTTTGGCAAGTCATATTTCCAAAGATTTGTTGCATTATATTTAGTAATGTAAATTTGAGGGATTAACTTCTTTGGTATTTGTATCCCTGCATAAGCATTTTCTTCAAGATTGTCCATCGCCTGATTAACAAACTTAAAAATTTCTTTTTCTTCAAAAGCCCCGCTTTCCAGCTCGTAAAAAGATTTTTTGATTTTTTCATCAGCAAATCTAAGTGTAGATGGAAGCTTCATTTTCTAGCCAAATCTTTTCTTTTCAAATACTTTCTTGCCCCTTCTGGATCCCAAACCCACGCAAGTTTTCCTTCTCTGTCCACCGCAATCTTTTTAGAATAGAGCAGATAATCAATAATAACACAAAATGTCTGGTACATAACTTTTTTAGGCAGCCTTTCCCATAATCGCTTTCTAGTATAAGTTCCACTAGCATCATAAACTGATTTTTCTACCATCAAGACCGTATCAAGCCTCGGATAATGTAAAATTTGTTTAATATTCATGGTTATATAAACTTATATAACTATATAAATCTTTCGACAAAGAATTATTTCATATGCTTTTTTATCAGCTCAATAATCTCTTTTCCAGAAATTTTTCCTTTGTATTTTGCCATCAAAATTCCCATATAAGCATTTTCAGTCAAATTCGGCTTTTCTTTCAGCATTCTGATAATTTCTTCTTCTATCTGTTCTTTGTTAATTTCCTTTTTTTCAACAGCTTCTCCAAGTTTTTTCCCATCAACAACTTCTTTCATAATTCTCTTTACATCTTCTTCTTTTATCTTGCCTTGCTTCAATGCTTTTAAAATATCTTCAAATAAATCTGTATTTAAAATTTCCTCAATTTCTTCAATTTTCTTGTTATTATGAGATGCAATTTCCTCTCTCCATAAAATAATCATTTTTGCAACCAAGTTAGGAGCATTGTAAACACCAACTAGCTCTTTAAACTCAGAAAGCTTATTTTTCTGCAAAACTAGCTTTGCCATGTCTGCATTTAATCCTTCTTTAACTAGCTCTTCTCTTACTTCGTGCTTTAACTTAGGAAGCGCTTTTCTAGCTCTGTCAATCATTTTCTTTTCTATTTTTAATAAAGGCAAATCTGTTTCAGGATACATTCTTGCAGAGCTTGGCAATGGGCGCAAAAATTTAGTGCTTCCATCTTCTAAAGCGCCTCTAACTTCTGCTTTTAATTCTTTTTTGCTTTTATTTTTTAGCTCTTCTAACTGCCTTTCAACTTCTTTTTCAACAACTTTAACAAATATGCCCGGCTCTTGAAAGCCTTTAATTTCAGCTCTTGGATGCCCTTTAACACTAACATTAATGTCCTGCCTTATTGTGCCTATCCCTCTTTTTACTTTGCAGCTTCTTAATATCTCTCCAATATGCAAAGCAATTTCTTTTGCTTGCTCTGGATTTTTAATATCTGGAGCAGTTACAATCTCCACCATCGGAATCCCCAGCCTATCAAGCCTGTAAACTTTTTTCCCGCTTTCTTCTCCAATTGTTCTCGCAGCATCTTCTTCTAGATAAACATACCATATGCCAACTTTTCCGCTTTCTGTTTCAACCCATCCATTTCTTCCCAGCAATAAAGTTCTCTGAAAACCACTGGTATTGCTTCCATCGATAACTGTTTTTCTCATTATTTGAGAAACAGGCAAAATTTCGCAATTTAGCAACAAAGAAATTTGCATTGCAATTTCCAAAGCTTCTTCATTAATAGGATACGGGGGGCATTCATCTAATTCAACTAAGCAGTTAGTGTCATAGCCTTGATAGATAAATTCTCTTTCTCTTCCTGCTTCAAAACTCGCAGCCACATCAACTTCCCTGCCCTCCCCAGCAACTGCATGCAACTTTCTTTCAACTCTAAACTTCGGAGCATCTTGCCTTAATAAAGAAGGGCAGTTGCAAAAAAGCTTATGAGTATCAAGCTGCTGATGTATCTCCAAGCCAGATTTTAAACCCACTTTTTTATAATCAATTTCCATGAATAAGAAAGTTCAATAGAATATTTAAAGTTAGTGATTAACTAGTTCCTTTGTCTATCGGTATTGAATTCCAATAAGAAGTCAAATTCCATCTTGGAAGAGTAATCTGATAATCTTCCCTTGCAAACCATAAATCAATCCATCTTTTCTTTTCACCGATATGTAAAATAGGGTCTAGAACCTCTCTCTTATATTGATGCAATTGCCCCGGAAGAGCTTCTCCATTCATTAATTTAAAATCTAGGTCGCTAGTATCATTATGCCAACCAGTTTCCTGAGCATGAGAACCTATTAAATAAACTTCACTAATTTTTTCCAATTCATTAGGGGGAAATGCTTGTTTCTCACAAAACCAAATAAGATTACTAAAATAAACTTGTTTTGCTTGAGTTAATCTTTGCAAAAGTTCAACAGTTGGTTCTCCATTATTAGAGATATATCTTGGGTTTGGCATGGTTTGTTCAAGAATTTTAATATTTTTTCCTTTAAAAACCTTTCTATTGTAACCCCTTATAAGATACAACACTTAACATAATTCAAGGATTTACACAACTCTTACAATATTTCCATTTTTATCCAGTTCAATAAAATGGCTAACTTTTCCTTCTCTGTAATCAGAACACTGATTCTCTACCTTGTTATCTTCCTCGTTTCTTGGGACATTAACAATATCTATTACAAAATCCCCGCAAGTTCCAAGGCATTGGCTATTAAACTCAGTACCTTTATTTTTTTCTTGGTTGTATAAATTCAAACCGCAAGAAATAGCATCTTGTTGCTCTTTAACATAATCAGGAGTTTCAGAAGGGTTGCCGTGTTTTGCATAGACTCCTTTTTCATCTTTAATCCAGCTGTCCTCGTTCCCACCAAGAATAAACCTAACAGCAAACCATCCAACTATCAAAACTGCGATGACAATGATAATTATTAAATATGTTTTTTTCATCTTATCTATAAAAACCATTAATGACATCAGTTATAACATGCCCAACAGAATGAACATAGTCAAAATATTTAGGATGCTCATATAAAAAAATACCTCCAAAAAGTAATGCAGAACCTCCACATATTGAATATACAACTCTCTTAATGGTTTTTCTTTCTGCCTCTCTCTGATTTCTTGCCCTTAATTGCCTTACTTTAAGATCTAAAACAGGATCATCTATTATTTGTGAATCTATTCTTGAAACTAAATCTTTTTTCACCATTTTTTTACTAATAAAGTTTAATACTTATTCACAATAAACTAAACACAAAGAATTATTTAAAACTATCTAAGGTAAGCTTATATCCTCTGGAACTAACTTGTATGTTTTGGCTTGAAAATCATAGTAATATCCAGTACAATAATCTCTTGATTTGAATTGTTGGGACTGGTTCCACCCTTTCTCTTTAACTAGGAAATATGGAACGCATTCAACAAGCGCTTTATGTCCTACAGCAACCATCAAACCAGAAAGGTTTCTCTTCTCAAGCAAGTCACAAAATTGTGAAGAAGCTGACACTCCTTCCATGTCCAAAGAAGGATCTTCAAAGGTGTTTAAAGTATCTAATCCTCCTAATTTATCACCAATAACAAGAGCAGTGTCTACCGCCCTTGTTTCATTAGAAGTTATAAATCCTATAAATTGACAGCTTTCTTTGTTAGCCTGCTTAATCAAAGTTTTTATAACAGGAGTAATTGCTTCTGCTTGTTCTCTTCCTATAGAACTTATTTTACCATCTGACCCATATGCTGCATGCCTTATTAAAACTAATCTTTCTATCATCCTCAAACATGCAGAAAATAATTTATAAAGATTTATGAGATTAAATATAGCACAAAAGAATGATTAGTTTTTGGTTACACCAAAAACTCTTCGCCTAATCTTTTATTAAACTCACCTGCGATATTTTTCAGCATCATTTCTTTGATTTTTTCTTTGCTAAGCTTGTGCCCAAGCACATATCCAAGCTTGACTAAAGCAGTTTCAGGCAGCATATCTTCCAAATAAATTATACCAATTTTCTCCAGTTCTCTTCCTGGAGAATAAACTAACGGATCAAGCCTGCCGTATAAAGTTTGAGGAGCAGCGCAGATTACAATTCCTTTATCTATAAGCTGTTTTAATTTAGGAATCCAATTATTTTTTCCTTCTGTTATAACATGCCCGAGTCCCGCCATCTCTATCACAAGACCTTTATATTTTTTCTTTTCATAAAAATCTAAAATATCTGGACTTTGCCCAGGATAAAATTTTATTAAAGCAACTTTTTCTTCAAAAACCGCATCTAGCTTCACTTTTCCTTTGTTCCTTTTGTTATACTCTCCAAGAATTTCAATTTTATCAGGCCAGATTTTAGCAATTGGCTTGCAATTTATAGGGCGAAAAGTGTCTCTTCTTGAAGTGTGCATTTTTCTTACTTTTGTTCCGCGAAGCGCATAGCAAAAATCATCATTTGCAGAAGCGTGCCCAACAAGCATAACTTCTGCAATATCTGACAAAGCAGCCTGCGCAGCACATTGTAAATTTAAACTTGCATCTGAACTTCCTCTATCTGTGCTTCTCTGTGAGTAAGTCAGAATAACAGGCTTGTTTAAGTCTTGCAAAAAGAAAGACAAAGCCGTAGCTGTGTAATGCAAAAAATCAGTTCCATGCGTGACAATTACAGCTTTAACATTATTGTCATTTAATGCCCTTGCAACGAGCTTGGCTATTTTTTTCCAATCTTCTGCATCCATATTCTCGCTTGCTTTCATAAAAGGATTTTCTATTTTAATATCAATTTTGTCAAATATCTCAGGATAAAATTTAAATAAAGCAGATGGGGAAGTTACCCATTTTACAGCACCGGTTTTAACATCAAGAGATGAAGATATTGTCCCGCCTGTAATAATCAGATCAATAATAGGCTTGCCTTTCATTTTTATACTGCCTTCTTTTTCTTTTTCTTCCTGCGCTTTTTTCAAAATCTTTATATTCTTAATATCGCGTTTTTTAATCCCAATATTATATCCCGAGCTTAATTTTAATAAAACAATTCCAGCCTCATGGCTTTCTAAAAGTATGCCTTGTTCTTGCTTCTTATTATCCATTACAATTAAAACTTCGTCCCCTGTTTGTGGTTTTTTCATAAAAGAATAAAAGAAAGATGTATTATAAAGTTTTCTCCGAAGTCTTTTCCTAAAAGAGCTCTATTATTAAAGGTTTTCTTTTTAACAGATTTTACCATAATTCAAGCCAACCGAAGCCAAGTCAAAAATATTTATACTGCCATCCTGATTAATATCTGCAGCTGAACAACTTCCTGTTGCAGCCCGATTATAACAAACCCCGACTTTCGCCAAGTCAAAAATATCCACTTTGCAATCGCTGTTTGTGTCGCCTTGCAAAGAATTACATACACCATTAAAACATCCATACGAACATGTCTGAACTAACTGCTCTTCTGCATTCACATTATCAAAACAAGAGCTTAAAGAACATCCTTTATTGTGGCACGTTCTGTTATGATAAACATTACTACTTTTGCAATAATTTGCCTGCCATGCATCGCAAAAATCAGAGCCACAATCAAAATCATTTCCCCACTCCAAGCAAGCATCTGCATCATAATTCCCGCAGGTTTGTTTGATATTTCCGTTGCATCTTGTTTGTCCAGAAGAACATTCGTTTGTGCAAGTTATACAACCAGAATCTAAGGAATCTGTTAAACCATCACAATCATTATCTTTTCCATCATTGCAATTGCTGTTTGCTGTTGTTTCTGCTGCATTGTAACCACCACAAGAGCAAGAACAATCATTGCAATTATCAGATGTATAACTGCACCCAGCAGAATTGCTTGCACAATAGTAATTTCTATAATAATTCCCATTGCAGCTGTCTTGCAAATTGCAGTTTACACAACCTGGAGAAATGCCACAAGAAGTATCTATCCCCCCGCAGGGTATATTTAAACAATTTCCACTTCCATCACATTCTTTTCCGCTTCCACAAGAAGTTCCTTCTGAGTAATAATTGCAGCCATCGCAGCAAACCCCTGAACTGCACTCACAAGCACTGCAATCGTATAATCCCGGAGCAACCTTATACCTCCCGCTGCCGCTTACTTTTTTTAACATTACATAGTAAGTGCCTGGTGGGTGCCTTTCGTAATGACACACAGCACTAGGGGAAGAACAAATTTCATCATAAGAACTGATAGAAGGACAAGAGCCATCATTTTTAACATAAGCTGAGTAATCTGAATTCTCTTCAATAAAATACCAACGAAGAATACAAGATTGTGTAGTAGTAATTTTAAAAAATTGTTGATTACCGCACATAAAAGAAGAATACTGATTATTATTTAAGCTAAGTGCAGTTGCGCAGGAGTAATAGGAGCTATCATCACACGAATCAGCACAATTTCCGCTTCCGTCACACTCTTTATCTGTTCCACAAGAAGTTCCTTCTGAGTAATAATTGCAGGTTAAATTATTATCAGAGCAGTATTCACATGTCCCGCATGTATCCGCTGTTGTATCTGTATGATGCATATCTGAGTCATCACCATTGCAGTAATAATCCCTTGTTTTCACATAACTAGTGCCAGTTGGTGACTCTATTCCTGGACAAAAACCATTTGTATCATCGCTATAACCTGTTGGCTGGCTTCCTGATGTTTTAAAATTTCCCGAAGGTAGATCACAACATGCCCCAGATGTACATTGAGGATCTGTCCAATAAGCAGCATAAATATTGTAATTCCCGTCACGACCATCTGTCCACGCTATCTCTGGCTGTAAATTATCGAGCTCTGGAGTTTTAACTATGGAAGGATCTAATGCATCTGCAGAATCAGACACTTTAATTTGTGAACTCCAACTGTCAGGAGAGCCTTCTGCGTACTTTAAATAAATATCATTGCTATCCGAATAAGTTATAAAAGCATTATCATAAAAATAACTTACATCTAAATCCGGATCAACTGCGTAACTTTTTACAGTATAGTCCCCCCAATCTTCACCATCTGTTGTGTATGTTAATTCTACATCTTTTCTGCTTCCTTCTATTTCTGTATAACCAACAATCACTTTGTTACTTGAACCCTTATCAACAGCAACTTCTGAAACTGGAAATCTAGCACCGCTAATATAATCCCAAACACTATTTTTAAGTGCCCAAACATTATTTTTTTTGATATAAATATTAAGCTCATTAAATGAAGAAGTTGTGCGAGAAGCAGATAAAGCAACTGTCTGGCCGTTATAGCCAACATCAATAGAAGGATTAAACCACGCTGTTGCTTCTCCATTTCCTAAACGAAAATCTTCTGTCCAGCTTCCACCATAAGACTTTCTATAAACAAAAATATCATTATCAGAAACACTATATGCTGTTTCACAAGCTATATAGAGAACATAATTGCTAGTCCCATAAGAAACCCCTATGCTTGGGTTGCGGTCATCTAAGGGATTTCCAAAGAAATCTGTATGATCGCAGACTTTGTAGGAAGAGTAACCCCCGCCTTCGTCGTCAATTCCATTATACCAGACATCGCTATGGCCGCCCATGTCCATCTCAAAAGCAATATGAAGTCTGGCGGTATAGGCATCTTCTGAAATAGCCATCACAGGATTTGTTAAATCGCGTCCGTAATAACAAATTTTATCTAACTGTGACCAAGTTTTTCCACCATCTGTTGATTTTTTAATTTTTATCCACCAGTATTGATCAGTACAAGGATAAATAGAGTCATCTTTTGTTTGATAAGCAACATATAAATTGCCGTCGTCATCTCTTGCCACACCCGACATATATTTACTCCCCCCTTCATAACTTGAAACTTTAATATTTTGGTAACCAAATGAAGAACTGCTCGCTATTTCAGCAGAAGGTATGCTTGTTATGTTAATAATAAATAGTCCAAATAGTAAAGTCATAAAAAAGAATTTTGATTTATGAAACTTTATTCTCTTTTTTCTCATTTTTCCTTCTCTTTTTCAATTATCTTTTTATACTTAAAACGGATCTACAGGAGTTACACCTGGACCGCCTGCTCCGCTGCCATGATGATGTCCGTGATTAACAAAAGGCAAAATAAATGCTAAAGCATCTGAAGCTCCCATAACAATAAGTTTGCCAAATCTGCCGCCTTTTGTCGGTTCTGAATCATACGCTATTTTTATTGCGCGTTTTCCATGCAGACTAAGAAGCTGTTCATGGAATTCATTATAGGTTTTTCCTCCAAGAGTTCCGTCTGCAAAATATTTTATAAAGTTAATCATATCTTGTTTTCCTTTTTTACCGCCGAAAACGTTTCCGATAAATCCTGCAACAGCTGCAACCGGAGATTCAACAGCATCATTAACAACAGCTAAAGCCCATCCACCGCGCGCAACTATACTCTCTAAAATTTTTCCATCTTTGCCTAATCTATTACTTAATCTATTAAGCTCTCCCGGATATTCCATAAAACCATATTTAAGATAAGCTTGTTTTACTTGCTCTGTGGTGGCTGTGATGGGGTTCTTATCTCCAAACTCTGACTTATAAAAGTGCTTTGCATACTCCCCCCAATAAACTCCACTTCCATCAGCATTTGCTGTGTAGATAACACCATCTCCCCTATAAATTCCCGGGCCGGTTCTAGAAGAAGAGCATCCTGCAAGCGCAAGAGAAGCTACAACTCCTGCTGCTTTTCCTAAAAAATTTCTTCTATCATAATTTGATTGTTTTTTCATTTGTTTCATTTTAGTTTATAAAATTTTAAGCTAAACTGCATTCATTAACTGTTCTGATCCAGTATCCGAGGCCTGGCTCAAAATTATCAACAGAGCATCTGCATCTGTTTATCCCTTTTTCCATTGTGCAATATTCGTATTTTCCATTATATCCAGCTACATTATCACAGCTGGCAACATTATAACCATATTTTAAAATTCCAATACTCCCAAACAAACTGCAGTTCCCTGCGCTAAATCCTGTAGCAGAGGTTGGAGCTCCAATTAAATTCCATCCTATTTTTAATTGTCTTGTTCCAAGATAACCTAAATCTCTTGTTGTTATTGAACCCCCAGACGTTTCAATATAACAATCATGCTCTACTTTAATAAAATAGCCTTGTCCTGGATACAAAGTTTCATCTAAACCAACAAAAACATAATTAGACTCATTAATTAAGTCGCCGAGATTTGGCTGATAATAAGCTAAATCTGCTCTGCTTTCTACAACAACCCCGCAGTTAGTATCAATCTGGTTAAAAGTTTTTTGCTGGTTAATTGGCAAAGAAAAAATATTATTCCCTGCTTTTAATTGAGTTCTTGTGCAGGCTTCAAGAACAGTTAACTGCCAGATCTTATATGCTGTTGCTTCTCCATCAGAAACAACTGCTTTAATCTCATAAGTTCCTTGCGAATTGCAATAAGCTGTATAATTATACGCATTTCCACTTGCAACTTCTATTCCATTAAGATACCATTTTGTTGTTAATGAATCACCAATATCCACATCTGATGTTGTAATGCTAAAACCTTGACTCTGTTTTTCTTGGATAGTAGGACTCATTGCTGGAGAAAAACTATTAATTATTGGAGCATCATTTATTGGGTTTACTTTAACCAATAAAGAATCCTCATCCGACAATCCACCTGTATCTAAAACTTCTATAACAATCTGATTATTCCCATTTCCGTCTTGAACAGGTTTGTCGCAATTTAAGTATTTGTTCCCGGCTACCCGGCAATTAATTAAGCCAGAATTAGACTGGCTCTTTATCCTGAAAGTTAACAAACTGTCTGCGTCTTCGTTGTCTTCAGAATATAAATAAAGATCTATCCAATTTGAAGCAGGAGTTGTATCTTCATCAATTTCCTTGTCAGGCAATCCAGATATAGTTGGTTCTAAATTATCTATTTCAGATGTAACATTCACCCAGCCATCCCCAGTAGGAATTCCCGGAATCTCGTTTAAACCAGAATCTACCAAAGTCAATGAAGAAATACTTACCGAACTGGTTCCAATTTTAATTGCGTCGAAATTTATAGTAGCCAAAACCCCCTCCCCGCTTACCCCAACACTTTCTCCAAGCCGGGTATTGGCTAATTTAATCATTCCAGTTTCATTATTTATTTCTATTAAAGGATAAGTGGATGCTCCATCTTTGTTTAAAAAATTTCCTTCAGATATCCCGCTAACTTGAAGTATCGCAGGATCAAAATTTAAGATAACTTCGAGTGCATAAACTTCTGCCGAGGTTGAGATAGCAACATCCATAGAAAAATCATCTCCAATAAGAACATTCCTGCTTACCGGAGATATAAAAACCGGGTCGTCAATAACCTGAATATAATTTTTTCCATAATTCAACCCAACTTCAGCCAAGTCAAAAATATTTATCTCTCCTACAGTATTTGCAACATCTATTCTCCAATCCCAACCCGCATCAGTTTCTTTTTCTCCATAATTCAATCCTAAAACAGCTAAGTCCAAAATATCTACTTTTCCATCAACATTCGCATCTCCATTAATTAATTCTAATCTGTTCAATTTCAAGGCAAACTCTTTAACATCTGCTGAAACAAAACCAGACAAGAGAATGCAGAAAATAAGTATGACTAATAATTCTTTTTTTGCCATTTTATAAAATTGTGGCTGTCCCGCTCTTCAAATTTAATTCAAACTTATTTTGGTCTGAGCTTGTATCAGCTAACCTAACATTTTCTAAAATTAAATTACTTTTCCCGGCCTCTTTTGCCTTGAATTTGATTGCAGCCAGATTTCCTTCTCCGCTAATCCCCTCTAAATCCCCAAACCTCGTTGAAGCAAAAAGAACTTTTCCATTTTCTTCTCTTATAACTTCATAAGTTTCAACTCCATCTTTGCTTAAAAACCCTCCTTCTTTTGCTTCAATAAACTCTAAAACATCTGGATTAAAATTTAATTCAAACTCCGCCGCATAAATATCCCATTCGCTTGCAACTTTAATATTAATTGTAAACTCATTATCTTTTTTCCCAGAAAAGCTATTCATTGAAATATCCACTTCATATTTTTCTGTATCTGTTGGATTTTCAGCATGTTCTTGAGAAGTGCCGCTCCCACTTGAACTACTTTTTATAATTGTAGTTGCAGGCTCGATATTAATAGTTTCTGTTGTACTACTATTTTCATTATTCTCACTAACACTCGAATCAGACAATCTAATACCTTCGCTTGCTCCATTCTCGTCTTTAACTGAAAAACCAGTTAAACCAACCTGCGAACCAATTAAAGCGATTGTAACAACTAATACCAAAATGATTAATACAATAACAACAGCAAATTCTTTATCCATTTTAACAAACCCCCCCATAATCTAGACCAACTGTAGCCAAGTCAAAAATATTAACGTTTCCATCTTGATTTAAATCTGCATTTGCGCAACTTCCTGTTGCAGCTCTTCCATAACACAATCCAACAGCAGCCAAGTCAAAAATATCAACTTTTTCATTTAAATCAACATCTCCTTTAAATAACACTTGGTAATTCCATGATTGTGTGCCTGTTGCAGAACCATCGCTGACAGTCAACAAAATAGTCCCATTTCCGCAATCAGAAGTAGCCGGAACAAAATTCCATGAGCTGGATGTTTCTTTTGTAACACCATCCAATTTCCAAGAATAATTTAAAGCGTCTCCATCAGCATCACTTGAAGTCTGGTTGAACAATTGGGTTCTTCCTACTCTTAAAAATAAAGCAGATAAATTCGGCGAATAATTTTCTATTAATGGTTCTGTATTCTGTATTGTAACTGAAGAGGAATTTACTAAAGTGCCAAAAACTTTTCCATCTTTTGGCTTTACAGTAAAATACCACTGCTCCCCCTTTATAGTAGCTGAACTTGGCACTGTTTTAGTATAATTATAAGCTGACTGCAAAACATTATTCTTATACCATCTTATTTCTGTCCCAGATTCCAAGTCTCCTTCAGGATCAGAATAATTGTAAGTTGCTTGCAAAGCGTCTGTTGTTTTTGGCAGACTTGGAATTAATACAAGGCTGCTTGCGCTTGGCGGGGAATTAATTGTAACGATTCCGGAAGTTGTTGATGCTGAAATTTCAGGAGGATCCTGCCCCTCTGGAGGGTATAATAATACTTGAGCATTAGTTATATTTAAACTGCTAAAACCCGAGCCGGCTATAACACTAAAATTAACATTAAACAAAATTCCATTGCCCGTTGCTCCAGAGCTTACATCAAATCTTGTGCTATCATAAGTAACTTCTCCTGCAGTATTATTAATCTTTAAAAGGGTGTACGTAGAACCTCCTTGTTTTAAAAAATCTCCCTCGCTAGATGAAGATGCATACATAAAGCTCGGATCAAATTTCAAAGCAAAAGAACCTGCCAAAATAGATTCATTAGTATTTATCTTGACATCAATGCTGACTTCTTCTCCGCTAACAACAGATTTGATAGGCGGATCAACATAAACATTAGTTGCTGCAGAAACAAATGTTATTGATAGAATAATTACAATTAAACTGCAAATTCCCCAAGTCTTTTTCATTTTTTAAAAAATACTAAGTTCTATTTAAAGATTATTGTTATTTAATGATTATATTTAATTATTGCTTAATTAACATTTGTTCCCATAATCTAAACCTACCCTTGCCAAGTCAAATATGTTTATTCTTTCATCTTGATTTAAATCTGCAATCTCACAATAGCCGATTGCTTCTTGATTATAGCACAGCCCAACTCTTGCTAAATCAAAAATATCTACTTTTTTATTTAAATCAGCATCTCCGTCAGGCCAGTCAATATCTCCCCTTTTGCAGTCTGTATCACATTTCCCGTCTCTAAACAAACAAAAGTCATTAAAGTATCTGCTTAAATTTATTGAAAAAATCAAATCATTTGTTTTATTGTAAATATCAATAAATTCCTCATCTAATTGAATTTCAAAACTAACACTCATATTTCCTTCGTCTAAATAAAAAGCTTGTTCTTCTGTAACAATCAGCCTAGGGTCCCACATTTTAATCTCCCTGACTAAGCTGCTATTTTTAATAATCTTAAAACTTAAATCTCCATTATCCCCCACATAATCCGGAGCCCCATTATAAATAATTTTAGCCTCACTCAAATTAACACTGTTATTTTCAAAATACAAATCTAAAATAATAACTTTTTTATCTTCTTGAATAGAAGATAGTGTCCTTATTGTTTCATTTGGATATTGATCAAAAGTCCAATAAATATTTCTTAAATCAGCTCTTTGAAAAGGATTAACACTACCACCCCCGCTGTTTCTCATAATATCAGGATCAGGATCAGATCTCCACCAGCCTTCTCCGCAATGATTTTCACCTCCACTCGTATCATTTGGGTCGCAGAAAAAATTACAATCATTAGGATTCCATCCCTCGTTTGTAGCATCTTGCCTGCAGTCAGACTCATTTGGATAAATATTTGGGAAAGGGCTCGGCTTCCAATAGCGAGAGTCACAGCAATACTCATCAGCCACATTAAAAATAGCATGCCCTGACTCGTGAACAAAAGTCCCATTGCTGTCATATTCAGAAGAAAGCTTTTTTCCAGATCTAAAATCTCTATGAGAATCTGTATGGATTATTGCGGCAGCATCATAAAATGAACATTCTGTTTTCAAACTTTCAGGGAGATTATGCCCCCCTCCACTCCAATTTGTCCAGCTTTCATCTTCTATATAATAAAAATTAAATTTATTAAGATTATCTCTAATCGGCGGGCTTTGTTTATAAGAACCATTAATTAGTTGATCTATATGTTTTTTAAATAATTCCATATCCCCATTATAAGTCTGGTCTGGAACAAAAACAACGTCGATTTTATCCTCATGAGCTCCTTGATAAATTAGGGGCTTGCAATTCCCGCAAACAAAAGGACAGCTCCCCCCGCAGTCTATTCCATCTTCATCTCCGTCTAACAATCCATTATAACAGCTTATACACAGCTCACAACTTCCCCCGCAGTCTATTCCATCTTCATCCCCGTCTTTAACCCCATTGGCACAATGAGAAGTGCAAAACTGATATGTAAACCTTTCAAGAACAATTGTTGCATGCCAGCACTCCTCCCCCCTGCACTCCTGATACCACACCCCGCTCGAACCATTAATATCCTGGTTTTTATGGCTAACTCTTAATCTAATTTTATTATCTTCAATTCTTCTTGGATATAAAACAATATCAACAAAATCATCTACAAAATCTTCCTGGCTATTTTCAGTATAAACTTTATTCCACTTCTCATTTTCAAAATCATAAATAGAAATATCCATAGAAAAATTAACTGTATTATAGACATGTTTATGGAAAAAATAAGAATAAGAAATTGTCAATTTGTCTTTTCCCGGGGGAACATCTAATTCATATTCAACAATAGATTCATAAGAGCTATTTTTCCCGCTTTCCATATCAGGAATCTCAAACCAAGGGTTAAAAGCATATTCAGAATATCTAGAATCTTTAACCCATCCTAAAAAATCAACTCTCCAGTTGTCATCTTCTTCGCTTATCAACCCGAACCCTTTTTTATTCGCTGGCTCAAATTTGTCGCAACCTGCGCTTTCACAGCTTTGAGAACACCCAAATGTCTCGTTATCGTCCCATCTCCAGAGCATCCTTCCCGGGTCATTACAATAATTTCCTTCACCATAATAATCTATTTCCTCGCTCTCTAAATAAATATCCGGCTCTATTGAATCGCAGATTCTATTTGAAATTAGCTGGATTTCTTCACCTGCTTTTCTTATTGTAATCCCATTTCTGTTGTCATAAAGTTCATTTCCAATAAAACTATTATTCCAAGCTGAACTAACAACGAAATCAGTAATATAAATCCCAGAATCATTATTCTCAAATAGGTTATTATTCATAATCGAGTTATTATCTCCTGAAATAAATATTCCATTTGCTCCGTTGTTTGATGAGTTGCAGTTGATTACAGTGTTGTTATGGCCAGAGATAAGAATTCCATTGCCATACTCTTTAAAAATACAGTTTTTGATAACAACATTATTTTTGAAAATATCAACACCCGAGTCGCCATTCCCAACACCCCACCCTCCGATAAAAGTAGAATAATTACAATCCAAAGTTACACCATCTTTCGAGACGTAAAGGCCATCAACTAGATTATAAACTCCTCTTTCTAAAACAGTATCTTCATTAACTGAACAACTAGTCATCTCTGGATTGCAAAAAAGATCCAAAGATTTTGCTAATCTTTCCTTGTCTTCTTCAAAATCTTCAACAAAAAAAGCCTCACTCAATTTGTATTTTTCCAAAGGCTTTAACTTTCCATCAACATATTCATAAGAACAAAAATAACCCTCTTCACAGGGGCTTAAAGTAAAACTTTTTACATTAACAATCAACATAAAAATAAAGATTATAAATAATAAAAATATTCCCCGCCTCATTTTAACAAATACTTCCGTAATACCTCCCAACTGTCGCTAAATCAAAAATATTTATGCTACTATCGGCGTTTAAATCAGCAGATTCGCATCCCACAAGAGATTTGCCATAACAACTCCCAACTTTTGCCAAGTCAAAAATATCCACCTTGCAGTCGCCGTTTGTGTCGCCGTTTAATCTGGCTTTGCACTCTCCATTTTCACAGCCAGAACTGCAATCCTGCACAAGTTGCTCCTCAACATTTGTATTATCAAAACAAGCTCCGCTGGTACAACCTTCATGATGGCAGGTTCTGGATCTATAAACATCATTGTTTTTGCAATAATTACCCCCCCAATTTCCACAATAATCGTAGCATGTTGGGTCTTGCCAGTCTGTACAGTCTTCTCTATGACAATTATCTATAACAGCATCAACATAATTTTCAGAACAATAGGATTCGTATGTTCCAGGATTGTTGCATCGATAAGATTTATACTTCTGATAAACACTTCCGATATAATATGGATAACCATCTGTGCCACACCAGGAACTTCCATACCATCCATTTGTCCCACAATCTGAATCTGAATAACACTTTATGTCTGGTTCTGGCTTGCATGAGTCAAACTCGCATCCATAATCGCAGTATTCCTTTCTAGTATCAACATCATGATAGCCGCAACTTGCACTGGAGGTGCCGGGATTATTGCAATCATAGTATCGATATTTTTGATAAATCCAGCTTCCAGAACACCAAGGATTCCCAGTCCAGTCAGGAGTTCCGCAATCTGAATCTTCATCGCAAACAGCTGGCTTGCACTCTCCATTTTCACACCCATTTTCGCATGTTTCTTCAAATTCGTCAACTATCTCTGAGCTCTCTTGGCAAACTGCACTTTCACACCACCTATCATAATACTTTCTCTTAACATACAAATCATTGCCCTGGCAAAAAGTCCATAACTCACTAACAGAATCTTCCCCGCAGTCAACAGATTTTTCTTGTCGGTTATCGCAGGAATCATACCAGAAAACATCACTGTCGTAACATAAACTATATGAATGGCTTGTACAAGTTATACAGCTTCCGCTTCCATCGCATTCTTTTCCACTTCCACAATAAGTATGTTTGGGCTCATCTGTGTAGGAATTACAAGTCGGGCTTATACAGTTTCCACTACTGCATGTTTTATCTAAATCATGATAATCTCTGCAACTTGTATCCAAATAATCACAATCTTTTGTGCCACAGGTTGTTGAAGAGCCATAGTAATTACAAGTTGAATCTCCTGCTGTGCAATATTCACATGTCCCGCATGTATCCGCTGTTGTATCTGTATGATGCATATTTGAGTCGGCGCCGTTGCAATAATAATCTCTTTTTTTTGAGTAACTTGTACCTATCGGGGAATTATCGCCCTCACAAAAATAAGAATCAATATAATCTGTTGGCTGGCTCCCAGAAGATTTAAAATTATAAGGTCTTAAAGACATATCACAACAAGAGCCTGAAAAACATTTGCAATCCCCAGAACTATATACGTAAATAGTATTTACATGGGAGTATGATGAGACTATAGAATTGCCTGTGGCTTCTACAAATATCTCTATATTATTCCCTTCCAGCCACTCATCTATTTGTTTTGTAATGCTATCATCAGTAAAACCCCTGCTGTTGTCATCAGAATAAAAATGTATGTAATCGCAGGTGTCAGTATGAGCATAAACACTAATTGAAGGCTCACTGCCTAAGTAATCATTAACTACAGTATCGTCCTCGTAAACTTTTGCGTCTATTGTTGTATAATACTCTTCATATCCTGAAGCTGCGGCGATTGCGCATGCAGCTTTTCCAACATTATTCAAAGGAATTTTCCCAGAAAGATGATATGTATACACTCTCTCTTCATAACAAAAAGAAGAAGAGCCAAAATCTATATAAAAAGGTTGTTCTGAAGCCAACAGCCCAATATCCCCCGCATCAGGAGATGCAGTATCTTCAGAGCCGCCTAAATTAATGTTAACAATTAACAAAATCGTGACTACTAACAAAAAACCACTTTTTTCCATTCTTCTCCCTTAATAGATTTCAAAGGAATTTGTGTTTTAAATAATTTTGTATGTTGCAGTGTACATTTAATAAAAAGCTTATTAAACCTCTCTTTTCTTATCTAATCATGTTAAAAATAGGTTTGGAAATTCATGGCTACTTGCAAACAAAAGAAAAACTTTTCTGCAATTGCAAAGCAGAGCATGGCTTGAAAAAAGTTTCTCCTAATATGAATATTTGCCCAATCTGCACAGGAATGCCAGGAGCAAAGCCAATGCTTCCAAACGCAGAAGCAATCAAAAAAATAATACAAATTGGTCTCATGCTCGGATGCAAAATAAACAAGCAGTTTTTATGGCAAAGAAAACATTATAGCTGGCCTGATTTGCCAAAAGGCTATCAAACAACAATCTCTGGTTCTTACTCAATTCCAGTTGGAGAAAAAGGAGAATTTCTAGGCATTAGAATAAGAGAAGTTCATCTAGAGGAAGACCCTGCAAAATGGGACCCCGAAACCGGATGCATAGATTATAACAGAAGCGGCATGCCTCTTGTGGAAATTGTAACTGACCCCGACTTCAAAAGCGCAGAGCAAGTTTCTCTCTGGCTAAAACAACTAATTTTAACACTCTCATACATAAAAGCTTTAGACAAAGACGCAGGAATTAAATCAGATGTCAATGTTTCAACATACGGAGATAGAATTGAAATAAAAAATGTTAATTCTATTTCAAGCATAGTAGAAGCAATAAACTACGAAGCAAAAAGGCAGGAAAAAGAAAAACCTTTAAAAAAAGAAACGCGAGCCTGGCTGCCTGAAAAAAAAGAAACAGTAAAAATGCGAAGCAAAGAAGAAGCTGCAGATTATCGCTTTATTCCAGAGCCTGACTTGCCAATAATCAAGCTCTCAGAACAAGAAATCAAACAAATTAAAGAGAAGCTTCCAGAAAGCCCAACAGAAAAACTAAACAAGCTGATAAAAAAGCACAATTTAGGAAATAAAGAAGCTGAAATCCTCACTTCAAACCTTGAACTTGTTGAATTTTTTGAAAAAGTCAGCGAAAAAATTCCCCCAGCTTTTGCGCTGTCATGGGTGACTATCGAGCTTCTAAGAGTCTTAAATTACAACAAAAAAACTTTAGACCAGGTTGACATTAAGCCAGAACATTTTATCGAGCTTCTTGAACTTGTAAAAAGCAAGAAAATTACAGAATTAAAAGCAAAAAACATTTTAAATGACTTTATTCCAAAATCTCACTCTCCAAAAAGCGAGGCAAAAAAGTCTCAAAGAATAACAGACAAAAAAGAATTAAGCGAAATAATAGAAAAAGTTCTGCAAAAAAACAGGCAAGCAGTAGAAGACTTTAAACAAGGAAAAAAAGAAGCTTTGAATTTCTTAATGGGAGAAATTATGAAAGCCAGCGAGCGACGGGCTGATTTTAAAACCTCTTTGGAAATATTGAAAGAGAAGTTGAAGTGAAAGATGGATGAAGAGAAATTTATAGGGAGAGTAGAAATGATGTTATATGACACTTGTGGTTGCACAAACGAAGAGGCAAAAATAATTTTAGAAAAGTGTTTAAAAAGAGCAAAAAGAAATATTAAAGAAAAAAGAGATTTTATAAAAGACCAATTGGAAAATACAGAAAGAAAAAAGAGACTTAAAAAAGTAGAAGATTGGGCTAACTATGTAAGAACACATAAAGCTGAGGATTGGAGTAAAATTCAAAATAAGATTGTTAATGCCGAAATGGAAAAATTAAGAGCTAAGAGATCAAAGCAATTTCTAAAACATTAACCTTAAAACTAATCCAGAAATTAAAACATAATCTACATATTTCTCTAAGACTTTTGTAAAATCTTCTGCAAATTTATCTAAGATCGTCCTATCATCTATTTCCCTTTTCATTTAAATAAGAAAACATAAAGATATTTAATTCTTTCTAATTATCCAAGCAAATCTTTACCCCTGTGCTCTGCATAATCACTATAGCCTGTTTCTACAATCTCAAACAAACTCTTTACAACTTTTATTGGTTCGCCGATCAAGAAAGGAAATCTCCATCTAGAATCTGACTCGTAGCAATGATTAGGAAGAGTTTGTCTATAATTTTTTTGTGCAAACTCTATTTCATTGACAGAATCTTCTGCTCTTTTTTCCAATTCTCTAGTAAGTGTTCGTGTAAATGCTTTTCCATCTCTCTCTGCTCTCTTTATTAATGAATCTAACATTAAATCTGGAAGATAATCTTCTATCCTTTTTCCTTGTTCAGTTATTTCTTTTGTTTCCTCCGCGTTCAATGGAGAGATAAAAGTCGATGCAAAATCTATTGAATTTTCATATCTATTTTTTAAGAAATCAAATGCCTTATAATAGGTTTCTAATAAAACAGCATCATTATTTTCAATAGCCTCGTCTAATTCATCTAAATAAATTCGTTGCTCTGTTCCTCTACAATTTAATGAGTAATAGTTACCATTACAGCCATCAAACCCCAAATTATCTTCATTTTCTTTATGTCTCTCTGTTTTTGTCTTTCTGACTTTTACTATGCCTAATTTCTTAACATTTCTACTATTATAAATTTCAGGATTGAAGCTTATATTTTCTTCTGGATGTAATTTTTTATATAAATTAGGATAATAAATTTTTAACAGCCATTCTATAATCAGGCCTTTTCCAACTCCTGATGGGCCTGAAACAACAACTAATCTTTTATTCGGCATTTTTCTTCTCCATTTTTAATATGAATTCTTTAATCAGTATCATCATTATCTGGATATTTACTTTCTAGAGAACCTTCTAAACTTCTGCTATGATAGTCTCTCTGTGCATTTTCCAAATCTTGTTTATGCATTTTTTCCATAAACCTAACAGAGTATACAACACTGGCTACGAAAATACTTGAACATACAAGATAATGTAATGTCTCTATAAAATCAGATTTTTCAATAAAGTTATGTTCAGCAAGAAAATATGGAGCTTCCCCCGCTACCAAAGCTAATGCTCCAATACCATAAGCTATTTTACTTGCTAGTGACATTTTAAGATTTTCAGATTATTTTTATCCATTTTGATCCTCCTTCAGAATGTTCATCCGACGCAGAGATGTTTGGCATTTCGCATGTTGGCCCAACTTCAATTTTTGTAATTCTGGCGGGAAAGGTTTTAATCCTAATCACTTTTTCAAGTGTTGGAAATCTTTCTATTATATTCTTATATTTTTGCTTTATATATTCTAATCTTGATTCAGATATAATTCTATACTCTACGGTTGTATTCCCATATTCTCTCATTGTCTTTAATTTTTCTTCAAGTTGAGATTTTGTTCCTTCAAAAATAAATTCGCCATAACTATCAAAAGGGCTTCCACCACCAGGACCTGGATTCGCAAAAGCATCATCCCAAAAAACCCTATATTTTCCCATTTTTATCCTCCTTCAAGAAAAAGTCTGGATGAAGATACTTCCCATCTTCATCTACTAAACACTCTATATCCAAACCAAAATAATGTGTTCTCAAATAAGGCGAAAGACTCTTTATGTAATCTTCTGCCTTAAAATATGCTTCTTTTGGGTTTGGAGCTTCAACTTCAAAAGGTGTACCACTTCTATTATCTTCACAATCGTGCCATAAAACTTCATATTTCATTTTAGATATCTATAAGTTAATTACTATTTGTTCAAGCTTCTCTCCTTGTTTTAATTTATTAAGATAAGACTCTGCCTGTCCTATCAAATTTTGAACCTTTTTTGATTCAGGAAAAAAATGCAAAGTGACTTTAAGATTTTCTATATCTTTTTCCATCGCGTCTATTCTTCCGGCACGCGCAGATAGAAGAAAACCACTTAATCCCAAGCATATTCCTGCTTCATAATTATATTTATTTATTTTTAGGGCGTTCATTGCAGAAGTATATGCTTCAACAAAATTCTTTCTATCAATCTCAACTCTAGCTTTTATTGTATAACCATATTCTGAAGTGCTGTTTATCTCTAAACCTTTAGTACAGTATTCGAGGGCTTTTTCTGATTGTGGCGTTCTTGAATAACATTCAGCAAGGCAAAACAGAATATCACTATTTTGTGTATCTTTTTCTAATCCCTTTTCCAGTATTTCAATCGCTTTTTTAACATCTCTAAAACCTTCGTAAAATACTTTTGCTTGATAAATTGTCCATTCAGTATCGCTATTGAATTCCCATCTGTCTTTTAATCTATCAACTTCTTCCCCTTCTACTTCTTCCCAATCAGATTTATCAAATGGCCTTAATAATTTTAATTCTAGCATTTTCCTAATATTTTATAGTAACTTTGCTATTTTAACTTTGTGTATACAAAATGTATTCTGAATACATTTTTAGAAAAGTTTATATACTTCTTACTCTTACTTAGATTATGGGAAGAAAATTAATTCAGCATGGTTTATCCTCTTTAACAGTCTCTCTGCCAAGAAAATGGGTAAAAGAGAATAATTTAAAAAAAGGCGATGAAATCGAAATAGAGGAATCAAAAGGCAAATTAATGATAGCCACACAAAAACATCCCCAGCATAAACAAATAGATATTGATATTTCTAATGCAGATCCGATGATAAGAAGGCTAATCGGAGCTACCTTCAAAACAGGTTACGATGAAGTAAATATTAAATTTAGTTCTCATGACGAGTTAAAAGCTGTAAGAGACTTAATAAAAGAGCAATTCACTGGATTTGAAATTATAAACCAAAACAAAGATAATATTTTAGTAAAAAATATTTCCCAAGATAATTTTGAAGAGTTTAATAATGTGTTAAGAAGATTTTTTCTTGTCTTGATGAATATTTCTTCTGAAACTTCTAAAGCAATAGAAAAAGAGGATTTTAAGTGGTTAAAAAATAACACCTTAATAAAGTACGAAGCTGACAAGTTTGCAGATTACTGTAGAAGAGCTATAAACTCAGGATATGAAACAGAATTTAAAAGAACTGCCCCTCTTTACACCATAATTGAACAACTAGAGAAAGTTGTTGACAGATACAAAGATTTATGTGAGTATGCTTCAAAAAATAAAATAAAACTGAATAAAAACATAAAGTCAGTTATAAAAGAGTTGGCAGAATTCCAAGAAAGTTTTTATAATTTATTTTATAAATTTGAAATACAAAAGTTAATTGAATTAGGAAAGAAAAAGCAAGAACTTCAAAGAAACCTTGACGGACTAATGACCAACTCGACAAGAAAAGAAGTTAAAATAATGTCTCTTATTGATAGAATTCTAAATTTGACTTTTGATTTAAACGGCCCTTTAATGGCCGTGTATATTTAAAGTCACAGCTAAACTTTAAAAACCTCTTACATCTTTTATATAAACAGAGGTAATCAAGAAAAAATGAGGAATAATAAAAGGAGATTGAAGCCTCAAAGAACCTTGGTTCTTTAGGCAATGATCTGGCTACCATGGCTACCATTATCAGGCGCAATTTCAGAAGCAGCAGGTGCTATTTTAGAGAAAAAAATCTTTAAAAAACATAAAGTAGACTATAAAAATTACACTGTTTTCAGCTTTGGCTCAATTGTCCTGATTATGCTTGCTTTAATTTATTTTTTCTGGCAGGTTTCTCCAGCCGCCCTTTCAGCCCAAAATCTGCTAATTTTTGCTTTCGTAGTTGTCTCCTCGATTATAGCCAACTTGCTCATTTTTTACTCATTAAAAAGAGAAACTGTAACTGAATTAGAGCCGATAAGATTAATGCAGCCTCTGTTCACAATACTTTTAGCTGTGATTCTTTTTAGCTCAGAAAGAAAATGGTCAATCGCATTGCTCGCCGTAATAGCAAGCATCTCTTTAATAGCGGCTCATGTTAAAAAACATCACTTGGTTTTTGATAAATATATAATCGCCGCCTTGTTAGGAAGCTTGTTTTTTGCAGTTGAACTAGTCGCCTCAAAATTTATTCTTTCCTACTATAATCCATTTACTTTCTACTTTTTAAGATGCTTATTTGTCTTTATCATAACACTTATAATTTTCCATCCAAAATTTTCTTCTATAAATAATAAAACAAAAGTTCTTACATTAATAACAGCAGCAATCTGGGTTTTTTATAGAGTTCTCTTGTATTATGGCTATTCTATATATGGAGTTGTTTTTACAACAATTTTATTTATTTTAACTCCTGTTTTTATATTTTTATTTGCAAGAATTTTCCTGAAGGAAAAAATAAACCTCCGCCAGATAATATCCGCGCTTATAATTGTGGCTTGCGTTGTTGTGGCTATAATTCTGCATGAGGGATAATTTTATTAACAGTCTTTTTCTTGATTAATTAGGGCCTGTAGTTCAATGGATAGAACAATCGGCTTCGGTGAAGCTCTCTTTTCTTAGAAAGAAAAGAGACTTTGGAGAGAAAAGAACTAATATAGGAAACCGGTTAATCGGGGTTCGAATCCTCGTAGGCCCATTTTTAAAAATGTTTAGAGGTTGTAATCTGGATTCGAATTCCAGCAATCCCATAAGTTAATTTTAAATACACAAAAAATATGTGATAGGATGGAAAAAGATGAAAAAGGTATCACAGCGGAAAAAGATGAATTTTCAGACTGGTTTACCCAACTTATGCTAAAGGCAGATTTAGCAGAATACACAAAAGTCTCCGGATGCATTGTATTTAAGCCTACATCCTGGGCAATGTGGGAAAAAATTATGGCGCTGGTTAATGAAAGACTTAAAAAACTGAATATAAAAAATGTTTATTTCCCTCTGTTTATACCTGAAAAATTATTGGCAAAAGAGCAGCAGCATGTTAAAGGATTCTCCCCAGAAGTTGCATGGGTAACCCAGGCAGGAGACACAAAACTCGCAGAAAAACTTGCCATCCGCCCAACATCAGAAGCAATAATGTACGATTCTTTTTCAAAATGGATTCGCTCTTGGAGGGATTTGCCATTAAAACTAAATCAATGGAGCAATGTAGTAAGGTGGGAGTTCAGACACCCAATTCCATTTTTCAGAACAAGAGAGTTTTTATTTAACGAAGGGCACACAGTCTATGCAACAAAAAAAGAAGCTGAAAAAGAAAAAGATGAAATTATAGGAATGTACAAAGAAGTATGCGAGGATTATCTGGCTCTCCCGGCATTAATCGGCAAAAAAACAGAAAAAGAAAAATTCGCAGGAGCAGAGTATACGGTTTCTATGGAATTTTATATGCCAAATGGTAAAGCTGTACAGGGCCCTGACTTTCATCACGACGGACAGAATTTCGCAAAAGCTTATAATATAAAATTCTTAGATGAAAAAGGAAAAGAACAATACGCCTGGCAAAATACCTGGGCAATATCAACAAGAATGTTAGGAGTAATGTTTGCTGTTCATTCAGATTCAAAAGGCCTAATCATCCCGCCAAAAATGGCCCCAAATCAAGTAGTTATAGTCCCTATATTATTTGAAAATTCAAAAGAAAAAATACTTAAAAGCGCAAAAGAACTAAAAGAGAGGCTAAAAAATTTTAATCCTATTCTTGATGAAAGAGAAGAATACAAACCCGGGTTTAAGTTCAACGAATGGGAATTAAAAGGAATTCCCATTAGAGTTGAGATCGGCCCAGAAGACTTAAAAAATAATTCTGTAGTCTTAGTCAGAAGGGATAACAATGAGAAACAGAAAATAAAAATAAACCAACTTGACAAAAAAATTCCCCCAATCCTAGAAGATATACAAAGCACTTTATTCAAAAAAGCCAAGAAGTTATTAGAAGATAATATAACTAAAACAAATAATCTTAAAGATTTACAAAAAGAAATAAAGAATAAGAAAATTGTTTTAGCTCCCCTATGCAATAAGACAGAATGCGAAGATATGTTAAAATTTAAAACAGGAGGCGCGAAAGTATTAAACATACTTGAAGAAAAAAAAGAAAAGCCTTCTAGAAAATGCCTCATCTGTGAAAAAAAAGCAGAGTATCTTGTTTATATTGCCAAATCTTACTAAATATTTATAAACTCATTTATCTAATATATTTTATTAAAATGTCTGAGCAAAAATGACTAAACCTCATCATAATTTAGGCATATCTTCTTTAAGTTGGCATGGAGATATACAGTATCTCCGAAACTATGAACCAAATAAGATAGGTCACCCTATCTTATCTTTTAAGAAAAGAACAATGCATGCTCCACCCATAGACCCAAAAATTTCTATAAATAGATTATTCTTTATCTTGCTTA
>Ga0315276_10000060_pt1 | contig 81211 bp, 65 predicted proteins | sample YL17G05_0_MG_FD_204542 | JGI IMG/M metagenome (GOLD analysis project Ga0315276, IMG submission 204542) | Sediment microbial communities from Yellowstone Lake, YNP, Wyoming, USA - YL17G05_0 | ecosystem: Environmental > Aquatic > Freshwater > Lake > Sediment | place: USA: Wyoming | collected...
ATAATCTATCGACTGAGTGGTGTGCAGTATCGTCGATGCAATCTCGCTGCCGACAAAAGGCCCATATTCGGATAGCAAACCGACGAAATCACTCTCTCCGGGAGTTCTATAGTGACAATGCTCGTAGTACCGATGCCAAAACGATAATTCTTCTCCTGCCTGCAAATAACCGAATAGGGTGCGAAGGGTCACGGCACCCTTGTTATAGACTGTTGCCGAGTATGAACCCATCGAAAAGTATTGCTCTGCAGGCAGGGTGATCGGAAGGCGCTCGAACGATGGTAATCCCTGCAGCCTTTGCAGGCTGCCGTAGTCCAGAGTTATCCCCCACCAGTCCAGAAAGTTCTTCTCGCCGTAGAGCGCCCGGCTGACTCTCTCAGTCAAGTAGTCGGTCACCGCCTCATCCATCCACGGGGTTGAAGCTTGGTTGCTGTTTATGATTCCATAGAACCACTGATGCACGACCTCGTGAATCATCACTACATCCTTGGTGCCGAGGAATTGGCCTCCTGACGGCGCCGAAGAGACAATCATACGCGGCAGTTCGATCCCGCCCGAGAATCCGAGCTCGCACACCACAACATGAAGTTCCGGAAATGGATATGGCGCTACCCACTGCCCCATACTGTCAAGTGTCTGCTCGCAAACTTCCGCTATTTGGTCAGCTACATAAGCCGTTCGCTTCGAAGTATGCACACTGATTGTAATCGGACCATGCGCATAGCGCTTCGACTCGATAGCCGGAGACAGGTAGAGAGCAAAGTCGTGGGCCTCGGGGAGGGAGAATGAGTGCGTTATCATGCCGTTGGTGGTGTCGGCGGAGACCGAGCCGGCCCCTACTACTCGCAGAGACTCCGGTGCCTGTAATTGCACGTCAAAGTCAAAGAAGTCCCCAACCAACTCAGCTAGTTCGGAATAGGCGATCCTGAGCCACTTGCCGCCACGCCGTGGTGCCGGCATTGGAAACCAACCGTCCAAAAGGTATTCTCCGTCGGCAACAAATAGCCGGTCCATTCCACGGGAAAGTGGCGCTACGTGGGTAACGAAATGCAATCGCACGGTCAATGACTCCCCCTGTGCGTACCTTCGTTCGGTCGGACAGTACAGGTCAGTTCCATCTATCCGGCACAGATCGGTCAGATTGACATCACCGGAAACTACGGTATCGATTGTGGTATACGTGGAATCGGAAGATTGACCGGGGCTCACAGATCCACGCGCGTCCGTACGCATATTCGCAAACAATCGAAAGCGCAGATCGCTTACCGCAGCTTCAACTGCCGGCCATGTGACCGTTACCCATCCCGAAACATCATGCTTGCCGGTATCAAGCTCAGCCGAAATCTGAATGCGGTCAGATGCCGAGACCCCGGTTACGAGCAGGAATAATGCGATAACACTACGCCATGCTGTTCTCAAGTGTACCAATCCCTTCCACTCGCACATGAATGGTATCGCCTGACTTCATGGGGGCAATTCCCGACGGCGTGCCGGTGGAAATCAGGTCACCCGGAAGCAAGGTCATAACCGACGAGATGTAGCTGATGAGAAATGGAATGTCAAAAATCATCTGCGAAGTCCGGCCGGACTGCATAACTTTGCCATTGTGAATCCCCTCCACAAGTAAATCGCGCCAATCCAGCCCCGTTACAGTCCACGGACCGACCGGACAGAAAGTATCGAATCCTTTGGCCCGAGACCACTGGCCGTCTTTCTTCTGAAGGTCCCGGGCTGTCACATCGTTGACACAGGTGAATCCAAAAATGTAACTCTCGGCATTTTTCTCTGACACGTTCTTGGCGGCCTTGCCGATTACCACTCCCAATTCCGCTTCATAGTCCACGCGCTCCGATTGTGGTGGATGCGCTATCTTGTCGTGTGGCCCAATAATGGACGACGGCGGCTTGAGAAAAATCAGCGGGTACTCCGGGGGCTTGTCGGCCGAAAACGATGCCGTCACATGCGCATGGTAATTCAACCCAATGCAGACAATCTTTGACGGTTCCACCGGCGCCATCAGTTGCACGTCACTTATGGCATATTCCTGATCTGACGTGCGCCTTCCCAGCCATGGCGCGCTTGAAAGTCGCACTATCTTCGTGTCTGTTACCACTCCGTAGAACTGTTCACCGGCCGCTGTGCGGCACCGTACGTATCGTTCACTCATTAATCGTATCCTATCCCATTAAGATATTGCATAATTGACTCTGTATTCCCTTGCTCGTCGTATCCCCCTTCAAGCGCTGAAACGACGCGACCGCCGCAGACGCGATCCGCCGTCTGTCGGAGCAATCGCCCGATTTGCAGGTAACCCGCGCCGGTCACTTTCATCCCCCCCAGCGGATCACGGTAGCACGCATCAAACCCTGCCGAAACCAACAACACGTCGGGACGAAAACGCTCCAATGCAGGCGCAACCTCCGTTTCATACCGAGACACTATTTCGTCATCTCCAGTACCGGCCGGTAGCGGGAGGTTCACCGTAAATCCCTCTCCTTCTCCGACACCGATATCGTCAGCACTTCCGGTCCCCGGATAAAACGGAAACCGATGTGACGAGATGTAAAGAACGTCCTTTCGATCATAGAATGCATGCTGGATTCCGTTGCCATGATGAACGTCGAAATCGACAATCGCTACCCGCTTGGCACCACAATGATCCAACGCATATTGAGCTGCTATAGCAACGTTGTTTACCAAACAGAACCCCATGGCATGATTCCGCTCAGCATGATGCCCCGGCGGCCTTCCCAGCACAAAGACACGTCTGTCCTCTCCATTGAACGTGCTGTCGATTCCGGATAATACGGCGTTGACTACCGAGACTGCGGCGTTAAAGCTGCCGGAAGTAACATACGTGTCGGCATCAAGATACCCCGGACCTCTCTTACATATCTCCTTCAAACCGGATACATAGGCTTCATCATGAATTCGGGTGACTGGATCGAGCCCATGATCCTGACATAATAGCCGGGTACCTCGACCGGAAGCTAACAGCGTTTCCAACTCTGCTGCTACCCCACGCAGGCGCGCCGCGTTTTCCGGATGCCCGTAGGGAGGAGCATGCAACTGCTCATTGAGGTCGATTGCGATGGATAGTCCAGCCATGACTCCGAATTAACTCATTGCCGGACAACGCGTCAATTAAATTCAGACTATCTTGAGTTTCCACTTGCCACGCCTGAACCAGAAAGCCAGCACGGCTGCCTTGATGGTCGTCGTAATCGTGAGCGTCCACCAGACGCCATTTATCCCCCAGTTCAGATGGAAGCATAGCCAATACGCCAACGGTACCCTTATGATAGCTCCAGGAATCAGTACCAGCATCGGAGCCATTGTGTCTCCAGCCCCGCTGAAAGAGCCTTCCAGCACAATTTCAATTGCCATAGTGAACTGCGACAGACCTAGTATGATAAGATAATCGGATGCAATCTTGTGCACTTCGGGATCTGATGTGAATATCCCAGTAATCCAATGCGGCACGATGACAAACACTGCCCCAATAACGCATGTAATAGCTACGGCAAAGCCTGCAGCCCCCCATGCACAGTGTGCGGCACGATCCGGTTGACGTGCCCCCAGATTCTGACCGACCATGGTTGATGCGGCTATCGCAAATCCGGAGCAGGTCAGATACGAGATCGACTCCATGCGGTTACCGATTCCCATCGCCGCCCCGGCCGCTTCGCCATACTGATGCACAATGCGGATGAGAAACCAATACACGATTATGAACGTGAAATATTGTACTGTAATGGGTAGACCGATGCGCGCGATTTTGAGCATCTCGCTTATTCTTGGCCGCAGTGCAAACAATCGCTCCACCGGAAAGCCGGCTTTGCCCCGCCGCAACAGGAAGAGCATCATACCGCAAGCCAGGCAGATTGAAATGGTCGTGGCAACACTGGCTCCCGGGACACCCAATTTCGGGAACGGCCCTATGCCGAAGATGAACATCGGATCGAGGATCAAGTTGACGAATATCATCGACGAGCCGACAATCAGCGGCGTCCGAGTGTTTCCGGCCGCTCGAAAAGCGGCACAGCCTGAATCATAAAGCGCGAACAGTGTGGCCGAGACGAAGAATATCCGCAGGTATGGGATCGCGTGCCGTTGCGTCTCTTCCCCCGCTTGCATGAACGTCAACAAATGCGGCGTCAGAATGAAACCGGCAATGGTGATTGTTACCCCCAGGATCAGCGCCAGCCATGTTCCCTGCTGCAGGGCTTCAGCCGCCTGTTTCGGCTCCTTCTCCCCGATGCGACGCGCAATCAGTGCCGATAGCCCGATGGTCACGATGCAGATCGACGAAAACACCGTCCAATTGACCACCATCGAACTGGTAATGGCATCTTGCGCCACTTTGCCGAGCCTCCCTACCCAAAAGAAATTGACCACCGTCAAGGCGATCTCCATGAATGAACCCAGTACCACCGGTACAGCCAATGAGACAATTGTTTTGGCAATTGGGCCGGAAGTAATTTGCTCAGATGGTTTCATGAGGTTTGTGCCATAGGCTCTTGGCCGATACTAATCCTCAAGCATATCCGAAAAGTAGGAAAGTGCCATCGCGTATCCGTAGAATCCGAACCCGCACACCTGACCTCGGCAGACGGGTGCAATGACCGATTTCTGACGGAAATCATCCCGTGCAAAAAGATTGGACAGATGCACTTCGACAGTCTCCACACCGACCGCAATTATGGCATCCCGAAGCGCATAACTGTAATGAGTGAGCGCGCCAGGGTTGATAATGATACCATTAGCCTTGCCACTCTCCTGGTGCAAATAATCAATGATCCCTCCTTCGTGATTTGACTGGAAGAAACTGACCTCCAGCCCGATCTCCTTCGCTAACTCAGCCAAGCGCCCGTTCATTTCATCCAGTGTTTCGGCGCCATAGGTCTCCGGCTCCCGAGTCCCGAGAAGGTTGAGGTTTGGTCCGTTAATAACGAGTATCCGCGACACATCTGCCTCCGTTCATTCTATAGTATTGTAGAGATTCCTCCAATGCCTGCCTCACTTCTCTCGAACCAACATCCGTCGCCAAGACCGGTCTCCCGGGCCGCTTCAACAACACAAAATGAACGTCCTTGCCGCATCGCTTCTTGTCAAGCTGCATGGCAGTGAGCGCCTTATTCACATTTACTTTGTGTTGAGGGATGCAAGTTATTGCCATCTGGACCAGCAGCCGGTAGACCGCCAACTTTGCCGCAGCTCCCGAAATAGTCCAGCCACTCAAATAGATGGCGGCCAACAAACCAAGAGACACCGCTTCGCCATGAAGCAGCTTTCCATATCCAAGTGACTGCTCAATTCCATGAGCAAAAGTATGACCTAGGTTCAAGTACTGCCGAACGCCCACATCTCGCTCGTCCTCGCTGACCAGCGCTGCCTTGTAGGTAGCGGCAACAGCAATTAACTTCTCCCAACGCTTCGGGTCAGCCTCGATTCCGCCAATGACCAGTGCTTTGGCCGCGGAAACGAGCGGCTCACCTATCAATCCGGCGTATTTCACAAGTTCGCCGACTCCCGCGTTGACTTGCCTTGCATCGAGAGTGCTCAGGAATGGCGTGTAAGCATAAACAAATTTCGGTTGCCAGAATGCCCCAATCGCGTTCTTCGCCGACCAGTGATTGACCCCGGTCTTCCCTCCGATGGCAGCATCAATCATCCCGATAAGCGTTGTCGGAACCACACCCCACGAAACGCCCCGCAGAATGGTGGCTGCAGCGTAACCGACGAGATCTGTAGTCACGCCACCGCCGCATGCTATTATCAGGTCAGACCGACTTATCCGTCCGCTTAAGAGCCAATCATGAATCTCGTCGACAGTCTTCCTGCTCTTTGAGCTTTCGCTGATGGGCAATGACAGCAATTCTACCGGAACTCCACCTTTCTTCAAATCGCGTGTAATCGCCTTGCCGTGCAATACAAACAGCTGGGCGTCAAAGATCGCGAATATGCGATCTGGTCGCAGTCCGGCAATCTGCTTATGGGCAGCAAGCGACAATCCTCCGTCAATCACGACCGGATACGATCGCTCACCGAGATCAACGTCTATTCGCACGCTCATATTCTTCCAGTCGTTTGATAATCCTCTTGACCGCTGCGCCGACCGTATGATGAGTAGTCGAGATAGTAATGTCGGCTGTTTCGTACATGGGCTTGCGCCACGCGAGCATTTCCCGCAACTTCTCTGATATCGTTTTGCCTGTTCCAAGTAACGGACGATCCTGAGCGTTGCGCAAGCGTCGGCCCAACTCCCGAAGAGAGCACCTAAGATAAATGGCAATTCCGGACTGCCTGATCAGACGCCGATTTGCAGTTCGTTCGACAGATCCCCCTCCCAACGCTACAACTGACGGCGCTTTGAGCCGCGCAATGTGTCTTATCACCGCAGTTTCTTCTTTGCGAAACCGCTGCTCACCATATCGCTCAAAGAGGCAAGCTATCGAAGTCCTAAAGCGGGTTGCAATCACTTTATCCGTATCAATAAAACGGCTCCCTGTCCTGGCGGCCAGTCGCGCTCCAATCGTGCTTTTCCCGGACCCAGAGAGACCGATCAAATAAATATGTCTTCGAACCTGCTTCTGAGGGCGCTTCATCATGCTTGCCTGTTAGTAGGTCCGAACACCTTTTGGTAAATCGGCTCAAACGGAACCTCCACACCGGTCCAGAGCGTGAATGATTTCAGCGCCTGTGCCACCAGCATTCTCTTGCCGCTGATTACCGTGTCGCCAACCTCACCTGCTTTCTGAATCAGCAGGTTATTGTCATTGTAGTTGAGATCATAATATGTCGCAGCATGGCTTCCGGCGAGAACAGTCTGCAGCATTCCGCCGTCGGGATGATTGCTCCCGCCCAACGGTGTGGCGTTCACTATCAGCGAGCAACTGTCCAAGATGCCCGTTTCTTGTGACAACTGGTCAAATGTCAAGACTCGCACGGTAACCTCCCCGGCAGCCATTTCAACCGCTGCACATCTGTTCAAGCCTCTCGAAACCACTACAAATTCCTTGACTGGTATGCAATTGCGAAGGGCAAATATCGCAGCCCGCGCGGACCCTCCGCTTCCGAAAATCAAGACCCGCCCGCCGGTCAGTCTGCCAGCGAGTGACATTAGCGGTTCCATGAATCCTTCCCAGTCAGTATTGTGACCGGTCAATTTGCCTTGATCACTTACAACACAATTCACTGCGCCAATCGTCTCGGCCTCGGGGCTGCAGCGATCCACAAACGAGCACACCGACTCTTTGTGAGGAATCGTTACCGATAAACCGTCAATTTGCCTCTCTCGCAGCCGATAGAGCGCTTCCGGAAGGCGCTGTTTTGACAAATCCTGAATCTCGAACCGGATGTCCTGATTCAGGCTCTCCCCTATGGCCGCAAATATATCCGGCGATTTTGTGTAGCTGAGCTTCTCCCCCAGCAATGCGAAGCGCCAGTCCGTACTCATGACGCAACGGTGCGAAGCAGGTCAAAGAAAGTTGGACAGGATACCCCTATGACCGACTCATCGTCAAGCGTCGACGGCCCGACTGCAAACTGAGCGGCAATGGCGAATGCCATAGCGATACGATGATCACCGTACGTCTTCAGATCGGCCCCCTGTAGTTCCCTTCCCCCTTCGATTGCCAAACCGTCTTCAAGCAACCCGCATTTGACTCCCATCCGCTGCAAGTTCTCGGCAACGGCCAGCAATCGATCTGACTCTTTGTGTCGAAGTTCTCTGGCATCGCGAATAACAGTCGTGCCGTCAGCCATAGCCGCCATGACGGCAACAATCGGAATCTCGTCAATCAACTCAACAACCGTTTCGCCGTGGAGACGCCTCGCTTTGAGATTGCTGCCGGTGACTATCACGTTTCCTCGTGGTTCGCCGGAAACCACGCTCTTTCCCTCGATCACTACCTGACAGCCAATAGCCTTCAAATGCTCAAGAATGCCCGTCCGCGTCGGATTCAGTCCGACCCGCGGAATGGCAATAGTCTTTCCAGCCATTGCCGCCAGCGCGAAGAAGAAAGCAGCGGTTGAAATGTCTCCCGGAATATCAACTGCGCCACCCTCGACATGCGCCTGACCCGTAAGACAAATCTCCCTCTTGAACGACTCTGACACTACCGTCTTCTTCCTGCGCGGATCATCCGGGTCGGGAACATACTGAGCCTTCACCTCCCGAACCGATATCCCGTCACCGAGAGCGGCGATCATATTCTCCGTGTGATCCCGAGTAATCATATCTTCGCGCACGGTGACAGTGCAATGCGATGCCAATCCGGCCAGAAGCAAGGCTGATTTCACCTGCGCTGAGGGAACCTGCAAGCGGTACTCAAACGGAAGCAGTCGTTTCCCAGCTATTCTAATGGGCACATGACCGCCAGTGGCGAATACATCTGCTCCCATCGCAGCCAGAGGATCAATGATGCGGGTCATGGGTCTTGAGGAGAGGGAATCATCACCGCTGAGAATTGCGCTGACATTGGACCCGGCGATAAGTCCCGTCAGAAGCCGGGCAGTAGTGCCGGAGTTACCGCACTCGATGATCGTGTCCGGCAAGAGCGTGGGGCGCTCTGGCGGAGCAAGTGCAAGCGTGTCGTTGTTTCCTGCAATGGTGACGCCGAATTGGCGGGCTGCTTCGAGTGAGCGATTGCAGTCTTCATTGTCAGGCCAGTTTCTGATTGTCACCGGCCCACGTGCCAGAATCGACAGTAGTGCAGCTCTATGCGCTATGGACTTGTCTCCCGGAACCGTGACATTTCCGCCGATTCGCCTCGCCGCCTTGAGTTTCAGCATCAGCGAATTTCCCTTCCAACTGCGGGAGCCATCTTCCGTAAATCTGCCACCAACAAATCAAATTCGTTCGGTGTGATTGCTTGTGGACCGTCCGAAAGCGCCTGCTCGGGCGCATGATGTACTTCCACCAACAGGCCATCGGCCCCGGCAGCCAGCGATGCTCGCGACAGGGGCAGAATGCGGGCTTGCCTGCCGGTACCATGACTTGGGTCGGCGATAATTGGCAGGTGGCTCAATTGCTTGATCTGCGGAATAACCGCCAGATCAAGTACATTGCGACCGGGCTCAGCCATCGTGCGAATCCCCCGTTCACAAAGGATCACCTGTTCGTTTCCTTCTGCCAGCACATATTCCGCCGCCAGAAGATACTCCTCGATAGTCGCGGCCATTCCCCGCTTAAGCAGCACCGGTTTCCGCAACCGTCCGGCTCTCTTCAGAAGGGAAAAGTTCTGCATATTGCGGGCGCCGAGCTGAACAATATCCGCGTAGTCGGCCACCATCTCAATCGTCTCAGTGTCAATTGCCTCGGTCACAACCAGTAGGCCAAACTTTTCTCGCGCTTCCGCAAGCAATTCCAGTCCAGGCTTGCCCAACCCTTGGAAACTATACGGAGAGGTCCGGGGTTTATATGCTCCCCCCCGAAACAGCCTCACTCCGGCGTGGGCAACCCGTTCCGCTATTGCAAAGAGCTGATCGCGGCTCTCGACCGCGCATGGGCCCGCGATTATCACAAACTCTGAACTGCCGAAACGAATGCCGCTGACGTCGATCACCGTGTCGTCCCGATGCGACTCACGGCTGGCCAGCCGAAATGGGGATGATACATGAATGACATCCTCAACTCCGGAGAGCATCAGCAGGTGGTCGGCCGCGATTTGCGTCTTGTTGCCGGTCACCCCTATGGCGGTGCGAGTTGTACCGTTGATGGGGTGGGCCTTCAACCCCATACGAGCGATTTCTTCGCACACTAACGCGATCTGATCTGGAGTCGCGCCCGAAGTCATCACCACAAACATTTGTATTCCCAATATCTTTCGTGCAAGCGACGCCGTCTCATCACATCTCCTCCGGCGCCTGAAGACCGAGCAGACGAAGCCCCTCTTTGAGCACGGTCACGACCGACACCACGAGAGCCATTCGGGCCTCGGTGAGAGCCTTTCTGTCGGAGATGATCTTATCGATCCGCCCGTGAGCATCTTTGCGCTGATATAGTTTGTTGAACGCCCCGGCCAATCGAAGCAAGTACGCGGCGATGTAGTAAGAGTCGTAATTCGCAGCGGCATCGCGGATCGCTTGAGGAAAATCGGCCAGATACTCAACAACGCGGTGCTCTTCCTCGTGATCCAGCAAACTGAAATCGACGTCAGCCCGAATTGCGGCGCCATAATTCCTCAGAAGCGATCGAAGCCGGGCGTGCGTGTATTGCAAGTATGGTCCCGTCTCCCCTTCGAAACTAAGCACCTCATCCCAGTCAAAATTGACATCCTTATGGCGCCGCACGGAAAGCTGAGAGAAGACTACGGCGCCGACCCCGATCATCACAGCAGTCTCATCAATTGCTTTCAGATTGGGGTTCTTCTCCGCGATCTTTTCGCGAACCAGCTTGATAGCTTCGTCAATGACATCTTCGAGAAAGATGGATGTCCCTTCGCGCGTCTTCATCGCCTTGCCGCCAAACTTCACCCAGCCAAAACCGACATGGCGAACCCGATGTGCCATGCGATCAGGCTCGGCAAGCTTCTCAGCCGCTTCCATCATCTCTATTACCTTCAGCGCCTGCTTAAAATGGTCAGCTTGTGACGACCCCACTACATACAGCGATTCATGGAAATGCCATCGCTCCCACCGATACACCATCCCCGCCAGATCACGGGTTTGGTATAGCGTCGCGCCATCCGAGCGACGCAGCAACGACGGTGGTAACTGCGGGTCCTTCAGATCCACAATGAGGGCGCCGTCCGAAACCGTTGCCAGGCCGTCCCGTGTCAGTCGATCTATTACGGCATCCATTTTGTCGTTAAGAAACGACTCGCCATAGACGACATCAAATTCCACTCCGAGTAATTTGTAGATACGGTCGAACTCCGCATACGATATGGTCTTGAACTGGTCCCACAGTCTTGTCGCATCCGGATTGCCGTCTTCCAGGTGCTTGAAGGCCAGACGCGCCTGATCCTCCAGAGTCGCATCTTTCTTGGCTTCCTCGTGAAACCGCACGTACAATTCGAGCAGATTGCGGACTGCATCCCCCTGAAGAGTCTGATCGCTACCCCACTTGCGAAAGGCCACGATCATTTTCCCGAACTGAGTTCCCCAATCCCCCGGATAGTTGATTCCAACTGAGTTATATCCCAGCTTCTTGAAGATCAGGCGAAGGGAATTGCCTATAATCGTCGAGCGCAAATGCCCGATTCCAAATGGCTTAGCGATATTCGGCGCTGAGTACTCAACGAGGATGGTTTTCCCCAATCCTTCTCCTGAGTCTCCGAAAGCCGTTTGCTCTTGCAGTATCTCGGACAACGTGGCGCGCATCTGTGCGACCTGATCAATCTTTGCATTCAAATAGCCGCCGTCCGCAGATATTGTCAATCCTGAGTTCCCCGCCGCCAACAGCAGGTGGTTTGCCTGCTCTGCTACGCGTGCGGCAACCTCGTTTGGCTTTGACCTCAGCAGCTTCAGGTACGGGAAAACAGGCAGCGCGAACCGCCCCATCCGAGCGTCCTTCGGCTTCTCAAGACAGGAGCGAATGTCGTTGAACGAGAAGGGTCCGTGTTCGCCGTGTCCGGCGAATTGATCGGGATACGCTTGGCGAAAAGCTGCGGCCGTTGATAAGGCGAATTGATCTTTTGTATCGTCCAAGTTCATTAGTAATACTAGTTACTGCTATATGTGTGTTGAATATGCGGAATCGCATGGCGATCCGCAACGGGCAATCGCAGAAGGCCGATGACCTAACTTCGCTGGTATCACGCAGTCATGATAACAGGCTCGCTCTACTCTGGACTTGGCACGAGTTTACAGCCAATCGTACTCACCGGTCACGACATACTGTACCGGCCCGGTAAGCTCAATCATGTCGTCCTTGGCCCGCCAATCTACCGTCAGCGAACCGGTCTCGAACTCCACCGCACACTTACGATCCGCTCTCCCCAGCATCACCGATGCGCAAACCGCTGCTGCCGCGCCGGTTCCTGAGGAACCGGTCGCCCCTGCCCCTCGCTCCCAGTCATTCACGTGCACCTTTGAGCGACTCAACACTTTGACAAACTCGACATTAGTGGCGCGAGGGAAAATGGGGGCATGTTCCATTTCGCGCCCAAGCGCTTGCCAGTCGAAATCGAAATCATTGACAAAGATCACCGTGTGCGGGTTTCCTATCGAAAGACAGGTCGCTGCCAACGACTTCCGGCCGATCCGGATCGAGTTATTAATCACATACTTGCTGCGACTCTTGACCGGCACGTGGGACGACCGAAAATCCGGTCGACCGAGTTCCGCTTTCACAAGAAATCCTCTACTCGTAGGCTTGCCAAGTAAGACCAGTGACTCCACTCCCCCCATCAAAATGCGGAATCGCGACGATTGCTTGCCGGTCTTTCGCAAGTGAGCTGCCGTGATTCGAAGTCCGTTCCCCGACTTCTCCGCCCACCCTCCGTCAGCATTGAATACATCAACTTTACAGTCAACACCTCTGGATTTAGTCAGGAGAAGCACGCCATCTGCCCCTGCTCCCTCTCTTCGGTCGCATATATCAACCGCCAGTCTGCAGAGCCGAGCCCGGCTGAATCGGTACCTGGAGCCGTCCACAACGATAAAATCGTTCCCCAGCGCGTGATATTTGCTGAACTCGATTTTCATAGGTCACGTAACTAACAGCAGAAGAATGAAACAGCAACAAAAAACCCGCCCGAAGGCGGGTTTCCCCAGTGCGCAGGCACCGTCATATCTTCTCTTTCAGCAGTGTGCCAAGTCGCTTGACTCCCTCGATAATATCCGCCACCGTTGGGTTCGAGAATCCGAGCCGCATTGTGTTCTCCCCGCCTCCCGCGGAATAGAACGGTGAACCATAAACGTAGGTTACTCCCAACTCAATTGCTCTCGGTAGGAGATCCTTGGCCGACACCCCTTTGGGAAGCTCCAGCCAGAGGAACAATCCCCCTTCCGGATTTGTCCAGGATATACCGGACGGGAAGTGCCTCTCCAGCGAATACAACATGGTGTTGCGCTTCTCCAGATAGTTGGCCTTGATTCTCTCAATGTGGGGATCAAGCAGCCCCTGCTTGACAAATTCGTAGATCAGATACTGGCTGAAAGAACTGGTGTGAAGGTCAGTACACTGTTTGACCTTCTCAAGCTGGCTCATCACCGGCTTTGGTCCGTTAATCCAACCTATCCTCAGCCCCGGTGCCACCGTCTTGGAGAAAGTATGCAATTCAATTACGGCATCTCCCCCAATCGCCTTCAGTTGTGTGGCTGGGCGACCGGCAAACCGTATCTCCCGATAAGGATTGTCATCGACAAGTGGGATATTGTACTTAACAGCGACATCCACCAGCGCTTGCCGCCGCCCTTCGCTCATCGTGATACCGGTTGGGTTTTGGAAGTTGGAAACGGTATAAATCAGCTTGGGGTTGAACTTGCGAATGCTGGCTTCAACTTGGTCGACCAGCATTCCCTCTTTGTCCATTTCAATCGGGACATATCGCGCTTGGTAATAGTTGAAAGCCTGTAATGCCCCGACATACGTCGGATTCTCTACAAGTACGTAGTCCCCCGGGTCAATGAACGCCCTCGCAACAAGCTCTATTGCCTGCTGGGCACCGGCCGTGACCAGAACATTCTCGCGCTCTGTAGGGCAACCTGAGTTAGTGGCCCGCTCGGCGAGCTGACCGACAAACGGCGGAATTCCTCTCGACAGCGAATATTGAAACGCGGCCGGGCCGTAGGTTTCAATCACCTCGCCGCAAATTCTCTTGAGGTCGTCAAGAGGAAACAGTTCCGGCGCCGGCAGGCCGCCGGCAAATGATATAACCCCCGGCTGTGACGAGATCTTAAGGATTTCTCTGATGATCGACGTCTCTAATCTAATGACATGCGGCGCGATCAGCCATTTCTCAGGATGCACACGCTCGTTGACGCTAATTGCCATAATTCTATCCTTCCGAGCAACTCGGATGCTCTCTCATTCATATTGTGCCCTCCCAAAGCTGCCTCCCAACCGCTTGGGCGCAGCCACTAACCTAAATATATCAATTTGTGGCATTTGGGACAATCCTTATAAGGCTGTCGCGTTCTCATTTTTCACGTACGATCAAGCGCCGCATCGTATATCGGCGTGCGGTGAATCTGATTACGATACTTGACAGGTAAACAGGAGGGCCACTATCCTGTATTATGCCATGTAGCGATATTACCGATATCCTCAGCCTGACGATTGACCACGAGGACCGCGTCATTCATTATAGTTTCTCAAAGCTCACCTGCGGGGCCGCAGTCGGCAGTGCTTCGCTGCTAAGGAAGTGGATTGAAAACCGATCTGTTTCTGATATACTGTCAAGTGCTTTGAATGACGTACTGGCAGTACAGCCGACGCGCAGTCAAACTTGGGAATATCTTACACTCAAGCATTTGAAAGCACTGCAGCACGGCTTGCGCGCAATGGTGGGAGAGCACAGTTGTGGGCCCGATGACATGTGTGCAATCCAGTCAATTGAAACTGACCAGCGAGGAATCAAGATGCTGGCTTTGGTGAAAGTCGATCTGATCATCTCAGACATTGAGGCATGCGGCAACTGCTGCCACCGCCAAGATTGACCCCCAAGAGAAAGTGGCGCCCCGCAGAATTGAACTGCGGACACACGGATTTTCAGTCCGTTGCTCTACCATCTGAGCTAGGGCGCCAACAGAAACGCTTTTGAGAGAGGCTAAACTATGTTCTTTTGCCCGGAAGTCAACGAAAATCTACCGGCCACCGAACATGTAGCTTCTCGTCGGAGCGGCAAACAAACAGACCAACGTGGCGAGCGAGAGAAGTGCCAGAACAACGAAGTCAACTTCGGAGAGGCTGAACAGTGCACGCAGAATTACCAGTCCATGAACAGCAACCAAAGCGAACCAGCCCCAGTGTCTGAGATCGCGATACCCCAGGGCCGCGATCACCAGCAATATCCCGGCTACCAATAAAACTAAGGGAGTCATAAGATCAGCATAATTGCGGTCGAGCACTGCGAGGATCAAACTGACCGCTCCGTACAAAATGAACATTGCCGCAAAAATATATGCGTACCACTGCGCCAGAATGTACGTTATTGGACGATGAACTTTGTCAGCCATCCGAGCCTCTCTTTTACCTTGCTCAGTTTTTCGACTCACCGAGTATGCCGGCTCCGATGAAACCGGCGTCGTTACCGAGCGATGCACGTGCGATTCTGAGATTGTCGGTGGCCGTACTGAACGATCGCCGGCGAATCTCGGCCGCGACTGTCTCAACATATCCGGCGCCGCCGTCAGCCACACCGCCACCAATTACTACGATATCCGGGTTAAGAAGGTTCACAACTCCGGCCAACCCCAGACCCAGCAGCAGCCCGGTTTCGCTTATCACCGATAGAGCCACTTCATCTTCTTTTTTGGCTGCCGCAAACAGTTTCTTTATCGACAGATTCTCCAACGACCCTTCAAGTATCTCTTCAACGACCGGCGATAGTACATTATGCCATTTAGTCTTAGCGAGCGCCATCATTGCCGCCGACGAGCAATAGGTCTCCAGACATCCTTTGCTGCCGCATCGACATAGCGGACCATTCACATTGATCGACATATGCCCGATTTCTCCTGCCGTGTTATTCGAACCTCGCCACAACTTACCGTCTAACACGATTCCCCCTCCAACCCCCGTCCCGACTGCTACACACACGACCGATTTGTAGCCAACGGCCGAGCCGAATCGCGACTCAGCCAGCGCCATGGCGTTGACGTCATTGTCAACATATACGGGCAGGTTCACTCGCTCACGGAGAATCTGCCCAATCTCCATCCCCTGCCACCCGGTTATGTTGGGGCTGAGACTAATCACCTTGCCGGTACGGCCATCAACCGCACCCGGCGTGCCGACCCCCAGCCATTTTACCTCAAGGTCATCCTCGGCAGCGTGGTAGAGAAGACGCTCTGCGATATTCGCGACCAAATGCATGAGCGGTTCTGCCCCCTTCTCCACCATCGTCGGCCGCTGCTCCTTAAACAGGACTTTCCCCCTGGCATCGACCAGTCCGTACTTGATATTCGTGCCGCCAATGTCTATTCCGGCGTACACTGTATCCTGAGCCATTATCCTCGCGTCCTAATCTACCGGTTTCTGGTCGTTTGGCCACGCCAAGTCCGCCGCATTCTACGAGCGGCGAAAATAGCCGGTGCGGTTCCGAGTGTCAACCATTAAACCGTTTCAGCGGCACGTCGGCCGATGGCAGCGATGCTACTTACGGGACGACTTCCCTTGAAGCATGACGGCCCACGCAACCGTGCCAAGCACGATGAAGGCCAGCAGAAACGTCAGCATCCCGGCATCGACAATGCGCTGCTGAGCAAACACAACGAAGTAGTAGAAGAGCACGTTCATGCCGGCAAGGATGACGGCTCCACGTATGCCGGAGGTCCATCCCTTGCAGAAAAGAACCGCAATTATCACTCCCGACGAGGCGTGAAAGGCGATCTGAAAGCTGCGCTCCATGAAAATAACATTGAATAGCTGATCTGATACCGCGTCGTAGGAAAGGTAGCAGGCCAGCATAAATCCAAAACCAGCCCCGCATAGCGCTCCGGCGGACATAGCCCGTACGTGCTGGAGCCCGCGCCAGGACAGGACGAAGAATATCGCAACCGTCAGCAGCAAACCTTGAATCAACCCGCCTATGATCGCAGGAAGTGCCCCTAGAACGAATATGGATTGGCCCGACCTGAGTCCCGGCAGCAGCCACTGCCGAATGACCAACTCCTGAAGCGGAACCTGAGTAACAGGAATAAGCCACATCACCAGCGCACCGGCAATGACGCCAAGATAAGGCTCTCCAAACCGGATTCGCCCGCGCAGGAAGAACAATGACACAAGCGCGGCAACCAGCAGGTAAAGCCCGTAAAGCGGCAGTGATTGCACCAGCCTGTCCCAGGAGAAACTGATGTCTTGCTGCCCCGCAGTCGGCTTTGGGATTACCATATCCAGATACATCTTCATGTTCTGAAGTGGCGCTTCGATCTTCTGGAGCCGGCGGTCCTTTGAGAAGTACAAACGGAAGATATGCGGTTCCTGTAAGGCGATGATGAATACAGAATCGAATTTCTGGTTGAACAGCCGCTCCCATCCGAATGATGTCACCTCTCCCCTGATTCGTGCCGGCAATAACGGCAATGGCGCAAACAGCGTGTCATCGATGACGTCACCTACCCTGACCCCCCTCATCGCCAGGTAAGCCTCCAATTGATCGACAAAGAGATTGTCCCAGGCAAATCGTTCCGTTGAAAGCGACACTTGCTGGGAGGTTCTCTCTCCACCCCGCTCGGAATAGCCGGACACAACATCACCGTTCCGCTTCAACTTCAGCACGCCGCTCTGATCGTTTACGGTCGCCGAAAGCTCATCGCCAAGATAACGCCCGGACATCGAAACGTAGTGTTTTCCTATGTAACTCTGTACCGATGGCGTCCCGGACTTACGGAAATCGAGACTCAACTCCTCGGTGATTGACAATCCAGCCACGCCGTTGACACTGGTCTGGTCTTCGACCACTGACGTTAACCGGCCGATAGTCGAGTCGTTGGCGACAAATGTCCAGAGCCTCTTCTCACCTAATGGCCGGTACTCAAGAAACGATTGTGCCGGTGCTAACGCTCGTTGCACTTGCCCGAACGAATTAGCAGCGACAAGAAGAAGGGTGGCAGTGAGAATCAGTTTTCGCATAGTCGGAGCTGAAGATAGCAGATGAAGACCGATGCGCAAAGTCAAAAGAGCCGAGCCGTCAGAACGCTCATCGCGGTCGTTGGGCGGTTATTACTATATCGCGGGCCTTGGCCGAGAACCGTTTGGTCATCATCAGGTCAGCGTACGTGCGGATGTTGACGAATCCGACATGCGCCATAACCTGAACAAAAGCGTCAGGTGAGAAACTCGCGGAATCATGGCGAAACAATTCAGTCTGTGCAGGGGTGCTGTGACTATCGATTCGCAAAACGTACAGAATTGACTTGTGTCCCGATCGCTCCAGAAATCTTGAGTACAATATGCCGTTGTGCTCTGTTGTCCTGACAGGCATTATCTGTCTATCCTTGAGTGCGTCGATATTCAGAGCCTGAAGCACGAGATAGCCACCCGGTCGTAGCACGCGTCGAAAACCGGCCAGACCCAGCCTGAGATTCGCTTTCGATTCCACGCCAACAATACTATTGGCAAGACACACCACAAGATCAAAGGAACGATTCAAACCGACCGGAAGCGATTCAAAACTCCCTCTCCGAAACTGCAGCGAGAGATTGGTCGAGGAGCACTTCTCCCTTGCGACAACGAGCATGTCGCGCGAGCGATCCAACCCGACAGCCGCAACGCCTTTTGAAGCAAACAGGGAGGCCGTCAGTCCGGTCGCGCACCCGGCATCGAGGACCCGTTTCGGGTGGAATCGCCGAATGAGCTCCTCTACCTCCCGGCTATGTCCTCGCGCCCGGTCTGCAGCATTGGTCAGCCACTCATATTCAGCGGCGTACTTGTCAAAAAAGGAAACTGTTTTCAATACGCGTCGCACTCCTCTCTACGGTTGCGGGTGTTGATATTCCCCGGACTCGATACCCGGCATGTATCCAATATACTGCTCTTTCGATATCGAATTCTGCCACGGTCCCAATAATTTGAATCCAAGGAGCGAGCCCCAGAAGACAATCAGCAGCGCCGTCGCCCAAACGCGACTGGAGACAACAAACTTCCTGTGAGCCGGATGTATCAGCAAGGTGTTCTTCACCGGGCAGGAATCAACACACGCCATGCAGCCAAGACATTCGTCCGAAACAACCTCCTTCACCTTGTCAACTTTGATGAACGCCGGACAGACTTTGGCGCAGGCATTGCAGTCAATACAAGACGCCTCATTTCTGCGTAACCGTGTCGGCGAAATCAAGCTGAAGATCCCCAGTAATGCCCCATACGGGCAGAGATACCGGCACCAGAATCCTCGCACTACCAGTGACAGGAAGAACAAACCGGCAATCACAGCAAGCGCGAACATCGATATGTGCGTGAAGAACCGCAACATCAGAACATCGGAGATAATATTGTAGTCCGTGTTCAGGAATGACTCGACCGCCTGCGGCGACATGGCGATCAGAATTGCCCACGCGAAGAACGCCAGCAATAGATATTTCAAAGAACGAAGCGGATAATCCAGCCACTTCGGCGGCAAGATCCTCCGCCCAAACAACCGATCCGAAATATTCCCCAGCATTTCCGAAATGAAGCCGATTGGACAAACCCAGGAGCAGAACCCCTTCTTGAAGATGAAGGAGGACACCATTATCGTAACTAAAATGACCAGCCCCGCTGGATGAATCATGCTGACTGTGCCGGTATCAAATAGATGCTTCAGCGATACCAGCGAGCCTATTGGTAACCACCCCTCGACCCCTGGGGGACGCGTTAACTCGGTACCGATACCTCCATTGTGAATGTACTTGACCCAAAGATAGAACTGTACACCGATCCAGATATTCAATCCCAGAGAGAACAATTGTGCCCAGAACCGGAGCTTCTGAACGCCTTTTCGCTCCGACTTCTTCCTGAGCTTCTCGCCTTTCGAGACTGCCGATTCCATAACCTTTTTCACCAGGGAAATATCGGATGGGTCGCGCTTACAAACCTTGATAAAGGTCAAGAGTAGTCAATTTCGTAGTGGCCTGCCGTCAGTGCAGCCGGGACTTAAAGTACTGAATGAGCTGCGACCTGGAAATGGTCTCCTGGATTCCCTCGGCAGCGAGCCAAGACTCCCGATCTGCCGTCTCGGAGCCTTTAATCCTACCCGCCACAAGGTTCTTCACGGTCACCTGACCGGCCTCGAATTCTTCGCTGCCGGCAATGACTGCGTACGGGATGCCAACCTTGTCAGCGTACTTAATCTGCTTGGTCAAGTTCTTGGTGTCGCCGGAATATATCTCAGCTGGGATTCCCGCCTCTCGCAACTCGCGGAGAATACTGAGGTAATCGCCGATTCGGTCCCGATCCATGGTAGTCACGATGACTTTCGATGTCGACGTCGTCAGATCCAGTGCCTTGAGCTCCAGCAATGCCGCGAGCAGCCGGTCGACGCCAATAGAGGTTCCTACGCCGGGGCAGGGCTTGTTGATGAATCGCTCGACGAGATTATCGTATCGCCCGCCTGATATGACGGACCCGAAATTGCGTAATTTAGTAAGGTACGTCTCAAAAACGGTACCAGTGTAATAACCGAGTCCGCGCACTATTAGCAGGTCAGGCCCGGCCTTAGATCGGTCAATCTTCATTGCCGTCAAGAGTTTGCCGATCTCTTCCAATTCCGAGAGTCCTTCGTCGATCTTCGCAAACTTATCGCGGACACTCTTGAGCCAGTCGGATAAGTCATATTCCGCTGAAAAGACCTGTGTCAAAAACCCTTGTATCTTCTTTATCTGGCTATCGGGGAGACCAATTCCAGGGATTTTATCTCCCGAGACATCCACCCGCCCGCCTCCTAGTTCCTCCAAGACTGCAAATTGGCCGATCTTCTGAAACTTGTCAAGCACGCGAAGCACTTCGGGTCCACGATCAGCAGGTATGCCCGCCCAATCCAATATGCCGTTAAGCAGTTTGCGGTTTGAATAGCGAACCTCGAAATCTGCTACCCCCAGAGATTCCATAATACTCACCATCGCCGCAATGATCTCGGCGTCCGCCAGCAGGTTTTGAGTGCCGACGATATCGATATCAAATTGCATGAACTCGCGGTACCGTCCCGGGCCCGGCTTGTCCACCCGCCAGACATTGCCATACTGGTAGCGGCGGAATGGCAGCGCAAGATCAGGCTGGTTTGCCACATACCGCGCCAGCGAAACAGTAAACTCGTACCTAAGCGCCATGTTGATTTCATCCGGGCCGAGAAAACCAAACAGTTCAGCTAAGGAATCGGAACTGTAATGTGGTCCAAGCAACGTCTCGGCGAATTCGAGCGACGCCGTTTGCAGCGGCAGGAAGCCCATTAGCTCAACTGCCGAACGCACTTTGCCAAGCATCGCCTCGCGAGCAATCTGCTCAGATGGTGAATAGTCCCTGAACCCTTTCAGTAACTGCGGTCTGACTCGTTGTACTTTTTCTTTGCCCATAGATTCTCGAACTCGACTTGACGCACTCGTCACGGCAAGGAGCGCAGCGACGAGGCAAACTCTTTTATGACCTCTTAATACTACTGTGGAGCATGATAGAACCGAGAGCCGAGCGGGTCAATTAGTTTTTCCATTCGGGGAACTTGCCAAAAAAGCAGTTGTAGGAACTCATAGGCAGCCGTTTATTGACTGTCCGCGATGGTTGAGCTATATCAACTTTCGCGCCGATAAATACGATGGAGATATGATGACTAAGAACTTTGCCATTACCGGCGTCGGTGGCTATGTCGCGCCACGCCATTTGAAGGCGATCAAGGATACCGGCCACCGATTGATTGCCGCCTGTGATCCAAGCGATTCGGTCGGCATCCTGGACAGGTACTTTTCTGATGTCAAGTTCTTCACCGAGTTTGAGCGGTTCGACCGACATTTGGAAAAGCTCCGTCGCCAGAATCATGACAATCGGGTGCACTATCTCTCGATTTGCTCGCCCAATTACCTGCACGATGCGCACGTCCGTTTCGCGTTGCGAATCGGAGCGGATGCCATCTGCGAAAAGCCGCTGGTGCTGAACCCCTGGAATATTGACGCCCTCGCCGAGCTTGAGCACGAGAGCGGCCACAAAGTGAGCACGATCCTGCAACTTCGGGTGCATCCGGCGTTGATCGCTTTACGCGAGAAGCTGCTCGCGGAGAAGAGCAAGACCAAGCATGAAGTCGTTCTCACCTATATCACCTCGCGCGGCGCATGGTATCTGGTTTCATGGAAAGGTCAGCTTGAGAGGTCCGGTGGTCTTGCCACCAATATTGGGATACATTTCTTTGACCTGCTGATCTGGTTGTTCGGCTCGGTGCAGCACAATGAAGTTCATGTTGCCACGGCGAAAAGCACTGCCGGATATCTTGAATTGGAGCGAGCGAGCGTGAAGTGGTTCCTGTCAATTGACCGCGATGATCTCCCGGCCGAATGCCTCCAGAGGGATCAGATGACCTTCCGCCATATTACCATTGATGGCTCCGAAGTGGAGTTCTCCGAGGGATTCACGGAACTGCATACGGAAGTGTACCGCCGGACACTCGAAGGCAAGGGATTCGGCCTTGAAGATGCCCGGCCATCGGTTTGTCTGGCCCACGACATTCGAGAAGCGCAGGCGATCGGAGCGGTTCCCTACTCGCACGCGCTCTTGCTTGGCAAATAGGAGATCCATCGGAAACCATAAGACTCAGCCGTGCACCCAATATACCACCTCTCAGACTTGCCGATTTCGGTTTCCAATCTTCACTGAATTCGTTACCTTCGACCCGATGTTTGCCTCGCTGGCAAAACTGTTAAGCGAAGAACGAAAGGACCGTCACCATGTCAGTTCGACACTTGATCTTGGCTATATGCCTGCTTGCCCCAGCCGTATCGGCTCAACCTGACGGCGCCCTCAGCGAGCCGATCCTGAAGAAGATTCAGCAGTCGTTCACCAAGGATCCAAAGAGCGCAGCCGCCGTCAACCTTCTGACCGCCAATACCATTAAGAACCTTGCAATCGACCGCGATAAGCTCATTCACAGGGACAAGATTTTCAATTTCAAGCTAAAGGATGCCGGCGTCACTAATCAACAGAGCTCGGGGCGGTGCTGGCTCTTCTCGGCGCTGAATCTTTTCTCCGCCGATGTAATGGCTAAGCTCAAGCTCTCTTCCTTTCAATTCTCGCAACCTTACTTGACGTTCTGGGACAAGATGGAAAAAGCCAATCTGTTCCTGGAGCAAATCATCGAAACCGCAGATCTCCCGCTTGATGACCGCAAGCTCACAATCATACTCTCCGATCCATTTATGGATGGCGGCTGGTTTGATTATGTGCCAAACCTGATGGACAAATATGGCGTTGTACCCTTGTCAGCAATGCCGGAGACGAAACAGTCAATCAACACCGGCACGATCAACAGTCTCGCCAACGCCAAACTGCGCTCCTTCGCGGCGGAACTCCGTGCCTTTCGTAAGGACAAGAAAACCGTGCAGGTAATGCGGGATCGCAAGGAATCGATGCTGGCGGACATCTACAAGCTTTTGGTCTACGGCTACGGTGAGCCGCCCACTGAGTTTACATTCAGGTATGACTCTAAAGGTGAGAAGGACTCTGTTTCCAATATCGTGAGCAGGCAGTTCACGCCAAAATCCTTTTACGAGGAATTTGTAAAGGTGAACTTGAAGGACTATGCCGTCATGATGAACAATCCTACCAAGGAATTCGGCAAACTCTATAGCGTTGAGTACAGTCGGAATATGTACGATAAGTCGGACGTTGCCATGCTAAACCTGTCGATTGACCTGTTCAAATCGTATTGCCTCAAAGCTCTACTGGACAGCCAGGCTGTGAATTTCGCCTGTGACGTCGGTCCGGATAATCTGGGCGATTCCGCTTTGTTTGTGAAAGATATTTTCCGCTATGGCGACCTCTTTGGCATGTCCTTCGAGCTGACCAAAGCTCAGCGGATCGACCTCCGGCAGAGTACGCCGAATCACGGAATGGTCTTCGTTGGCGTTGACACCGCCAACGGCAAACCGGTGAAATGGCTGGTTGAGAACAGTTGGGGAGCTTCAGCAGGCGATAAAGGATACTGGTACATGGATGACGACTGGTTCGATGCATATATATATGTGGCCATAGTCGATAAGAAGTACCTGTCTAAGGACGATGCGGAACGGCTCAAGCAGAAACCGATACGACTTCCTATGTGGGATCCCTTCTGGATGGCCATAAGCCGGTAAGAGCAGCCAATTCTGCTGGTGACGATGACTACATCGATTGTTGAAAGACTCGCCGGTCTCTTTCCTCCCGACCGATTCTCGTTCCATCCGGACCTGCTGGCGGTTGCTTCCAAAGACGAATCTTCGCTTGGCGCTGTCACGCCATTAGCGGTGGTGTGGCCTCTTACTTCTGCTGAAGTGTCTCAAGTAATTCGGGAGTGCATAGTCTCCAGGACTCCGATTACGACTCGCGGCGCCGGGAGCGCGCTCGAAGGCTCTACCGTACCTGCGCCGAATGGAATAGTCCTCGATATCAGTCGCATGACACGCATTCTCAATTTCTGGCCCGAGGACCTTCAGATCGAAATCGAGCCGGGGATTATTTACGATCATCTTAACAACCACCTGAAGCGCGAGGGCCTCTTCTTCCCGCCGTCACCCGGCGGCTCCGGCGATGTCGCCACTGTCGGCGGCATGGTATCGACCAACGCCAGTGGTATTTACTCAGTGAAATATGGCGGCACGCGAGAGTATGTCCTCGCCATGGAGATTGTCACCGGTACGGGCGAAATCATGAGGATCGGAAACCGCGCCATTAAGCGCTCAAGCGGCTATAATCTTGTGGACTTGGTATCCGGTTCCGAAGGAACACTGGCTGTGATCACAGCCGTGACTCTGAAACTTGCCGGCATTCCCGAAGACCGCTTGCAGTCAGCGTATAAGTTTCCGTCTGAAGTTGCAGCCGCAGCCGCCGTATCGGAAATGAGGCGCTATGGACTGGATATCGCTGCCATCGAGTTTCTTGATCGACGCCTTGTGCAGGCGCTCAATCAACTTAAAGGATACGGCATTGAGGAAGTCCCTTGTCTCTTTCTGGAGTTTCATGGTCCCCGCCCCGTTCTTGACTCTAACAGCGAAACCGCTGCGTCGATCTGTATTGAGTCAGGGGGCCAACCGCTCACTCTAGCTGAGGGGCAGCGCCCTTGGGAAATCCGCCATTGGGCTACCGATGCAGTTAAGCACTTCAGACCGGGCTGTTCCATCATTCGCAACGACGTCGCCTTCCCGATCTCCAGACTCCCGGAGATGGTTGAGTTCTGCCACGCACAAGGGGACGCCAACCACATAGTAATTTTCACGTTTGGACATGTCGGACTGGGTTTACTTCACGCTCTTATGCTTGCTGATCGAAACAAGCCCGACGAATGGAATTGCGCGCACGAAGTCAACAGCAGGATTATCCGCAAAGCGATTGAGTTTGGCGGAACAGTCTCTGGAGAACATGGAATTGGACTTGGCCACAAAGACCTCTTTGGCGTCGAGCACGGTCAGAGCGTTGATTTGATGCGCGGAATCAAGAACCAGTTCGATCCTCACAGAATTCTCAATCCCGGCAAGATATTCGACTGATTGCCGCTCCTTCGTCCATTTTCCTCGAAATCTGACCACCGTCCCGATTACAAGATCATAGGTCGCGATACTCCGCTTTGAGTCTTTTAAGCATTTGTATTGACTCAAGTTACACCTGTGTTGGGTGCCGCCGGGCGCGCAATCCACTAAAATCCAACAACTTGAGGTATACAAACTCTATTGCTTGCCGATACTACTTGGGGAAGGAAATGACACTTTGATGACAAACGCTTTGAGATATCTGAGGTATTGCATGAAAAAGGGACTTTTCCAGCCTATCCCAATGGCGGGCTGTCTGCTCCTCGTGCTCGCAGCGGCCACGCCCATTTGGGCCGCGCCTGAAGAGATCACACCAGACGCTACCTGCCTCGGCTGCCACGATGGCTATGACAAGACGCTTACGAACACTGCTCATAAGCTGGGATCGGCCGCGAGCGGAGCCGCGCAGCCGGTCGCCTGTATCAGTTGTCACTCCGGCGGCAGCGTGCATGCGGATGACCCATCAAAGTCCAATATTACAAATCCCGCTACGCTGTCCGGCGATCAAGCGCTCGCGGCCTGTACCGCTTGCCATCTCCCTCATCAGGACCTGGATAGCTATGGATTCAGCGCACACACCCTGCAGAAGATAAACTGTACGGACTGCCACAAACTCCATGCCCCAAGCCCCGTTGTTGGTCTCTTGCTTGATGACAAGACCGAATTCTGCGGTCGCTGCCACAGGAGTGCAAGCCTTGGGTTCATGCGCCGTTCAAACCACCCGGTTCTACAAGGTGCCATGACCTGTTTGAGCTGCCACCGGTTCTCCAGCCGAGTAGATCAGAACCAGGCGTACGGTTTCGCCCGCGTTTGCGAAGATTGTCACAGCGACATTTCCGGACCGTACCGGTACGAACACCCCGTGGCCAACGCCTACGATGTTCAGGGCGGCGGATGTATCGAATGCCATGACCCGCATGGTAGCGAAAATGACAAACTGCTGAAGCAGCCGGTTGGATCCCTTTGCCGGGCGTGCCATGCCGTGCCGCGACACACTACGGCTCATGATGGTGCGTACGCCAATTTGGATTGTCTGACGTGTCACACCGATATACACGGCTCAGCTGTCGATTACCGGCTGCTGGACCCCAACCTTAGCGTCAAATTCGGCGGTTCCTGCTACTGCCACGGCTTGAATTGAGAGAGGTGAAGCCATGCTGAAGAGAACAATTTGCCTTGCAGTAGCGACGACAACTTGCCTCCTCCTTCTCGCAAACGTGTCGTCTGCCGCCAACGGTTCCGCCTCCGTAAAGCTCGGCTACACATTCATTAGTGACACGGGCAGCCTTGGGGTGAATCAGGAGACCTACAACGCCTATGAGGGATTCAGCCTTTCCGTACAAAATCTCCGATACGCTTTCACCAATGGCGTGACCGTCGGCGCCGACCTGAGAAATGTGACTCTGAATAATCGCAACATGAGGGCAGTCATAGGTAAACCCGGGCGGTTTAGCGTTTCCTTTACCAATTCACAGTATCGACGCGTATATGCGGTTGATGGCTCAGCTTTCACCCGCCGTCGCCAGACCGGGTTTCAAGCGTCATATCAGCCAAACCGATTCTTCAAGTTCTTCGGCGGATACAATCTGAACGATAAACAAGGCGAATCCGCACTGATTCTGGACCACACCTCGGACACCGTTATCACGAGCACCGACTACCGGCAAACCAGCTACAATGTCGGCGGCCAAATCGGTGACCGCTATGGCGTAGTTCGCATCGATTACCGTCACTCTCTTTTCGATGATCGACTCTCCGCCAATGCCGATCGCCGAGCCGATAGATTATCGATTGCGATATCCAGTTCAATCCCCCGACTCAAGCGTGTGTTCCTCGCCGGCGGTTACACCTATCGCAAAGATACTGCGTTGGTTTGGGAGTCGTCGCTGCGCACCCATGAGCTATGGGGAGCGTTGAAGGCGAGCTTCTCAGGAGGCGTCCTTGCCGAGTATCGGATTATCTATGATATGACCAAACACGTCGGATATCTGCAGGAAACTGACAACATCGCGCATACGTTCGCAATCGGCAAGAATTGGGGTCGAAGTGGCGGTGTTCAAGGCGGATATGAACAGCGCATCGCGGACGATTTCACAAACAAGACGTCCTCCAACGCCTTCATCGGAAATGTGTGGTACCGTCCCGCTCAAAACTGGTATTTCTCAGCGCGAATATCGATGCGTGACAAGAGTGTCGTTGAAGGAATCACGCTCACCGGGATTGAATCGACTGTCAGAAATCGGTTTGTCGTCACCTATGCCGATACATCATGGGGCCATATTGGTCTCCAATGGCAGTCCCGTAGTCGTACCAGCGATGATCTTGACAGCAAGATAGATTATCAGTCTCTGTCACCGGACCTTAGCCTCAAGATGAAGCGTTACGGCCGTCTTGATGTCACTTACAGTTACACCACCGGCAAATTCGAGAATATGAGTACCGTAGCCGGCTATGAATTTCTCGACCATCTCTTGACCGGCACACTGTATTTGCCGACGTGGCACAACCTGTCGGTCGATCTTGGTGGAACCTACTACCGGAGCCGAAGAAGTCAGGACCTTGAGAAGTCGCGCCTGAACTTTGGCGCCATGTACACAGTACACAAGGAGTATCACCTTCAAGTACGCTACAATGTTTTCAACTACGACAACTTCAGACTTAACAACTCCTACTACACCGGCAATGTCGTGGAAATAAACTTTATAAAGGACATTAGTTTCTAAGGAGAGGCATTATGAATCGCGCAAAACTGCTGGTAACGATTCTTGTCGTAGCGCTCCTGGTTATCTGGGGCTGTGAACGCAAGGTCGTCAACCAAATCGTGTACCAGAACAACGTACTACCGGGCGCCGAGGCCTGTATGGAATGCCATGGTGACCAGGACCTGAAACTGGTAGCCGCTCAGGCCCAATGGGAACGCTCCAAGCATGCTGAAGGCGCTACCACCGTCATCGACGCCAACGTTGGCGACGGCAACTGCGAGCGGTGCCACACCGCCGAAGGGTTCCTGGCCTTTATATCCGGCGAGCCTTTCGATTCATCCCACTATTCCTCGATCGGCTGCTTTACGTGCCACGCTCCGCACACGACCGGCACCCTAGCGCTCCGCGTGACCAATGCCGTGACTCTTGGCAACAGTGTCTCGTTCAATCGCGGCGAAGCCAACCTCTGCGTGACCTGCCACCACAGCCGCCGCAACGTCAATACCTATGTGGCTGACAGTGTCAAGCTCAGTTCGCACTACGGTCCGCATTACAGCGTACAAGGAGACATGCTGTTGGGAACCGGTGGCTACGAATATGACGGTTTCACGTATGAGAACTCGCCTCACCAGCATGTGGCCCAGAACGGTTGTATCGATTGCCACATGGCTCCCTCTGTGGGAGTTGTCCTCGGCGGTCACTCCATGAACATGACCGGCTTGGTTGAGGGCGAAGAGTCAGAATTCCTTGTTGGCTGCAATGTGCAAGCCTGTCACGACGGCGCCATTGAGAGTTTTGATGTCGACAGCGCACAGACCAACGTCGATCTCCTCTTGGACAGTCTTGGAGAGGCGCTGTTCGATGCCGGTATCGTTGACGATACCCATACTCCGATTGCCGATCTGATAATCAAGTCCAAAGACAGCACCGGCGCCCTCTTCAACTTCAAGTTTGTGGAAGAAGACAGGTCCGAAGGAATTCACAACACCGCGTACGCTATGGGCTTATTGAGATCAGCCCTCAATTTCATGCTGTACGGAGACCCCAACGGTCCGGTTGGCGCGCCGGCCGCGAAGATGATCGCAAGTCACTAACTCAGTTTCGATTATCCTACAAAATGACCCCCGTTCGCCGGAACGGGGGTTTCTATTTGCATCGCGCGGCGCTGCTGCCAACCGATGTCTCAGGATTTCTTATCTTTTGTCGTAGCTGCGGTATAAACGGCGAAAGAGAGTCCGACGATCAACATGAGCCACAGCGTCCAAAGCCAAAATGAGTCAGACATCGTAGCCTTCCTTTTCAATTACCACAAGTTGTCCAGATCGGAATCAAAAAACGACACATGCACCTCGTTGTCCACCCCCTTGGGCAGGAGAATGGAGTACGGCCTTGCGACAAACAGCCCTGCTCTGCGAAACAATCGCTGATCCCTCTGCGACGACATAGCCGTGACTCCATCCAAATTCTCCCCGGCCGCTCGGCTGTTGGCGAACGAAATCAGCTCCAGCTTTGCCTCTGAGCTACCCACCACGTCGCAGATCTTGAGCAGGTTTAGTACACCTTTCGGATGTCTGGCAATCCTGAACACTATGTATCCGTCAACTGTTCCATCTCCCGATTTATGCACGGCGGAACAGTATTCCCTCTTGGGTTGAGCCAGCTTGTGATTGAGATACCCGGCGTTTCGCACGCCGAACAACTCATACTGTTCGCTAAGATACTTTTCCCAAATGCTGTCCCATGAGTCGCGAAACGATTCAATTGTCTCGATATTCCTGTACCCCGTTCTCAGACGCATGACTAGGTTCGCAGTATGTATGGGCAGCGCTATCAAGGCCCCCCTGCGCCAGTGCGACCAGGTTGCCTTTGATTGAAAGTACTGCAGCACCCGACCCGGCCGAAACAGCCGCGCATACATCCGTACGTCGTTGCGCTTAATCGTGTGCCCTCGACGCTCATATACCGGAATGACGCTCGGAATCATCCCTGCCCCTGCGAACTTCCAGGGATCATTGTTCTCGAGCACGTGCAGCAGCGCGCGCCCGGATGCTTTGCGTATTTCATCACCGTGAGTCATATCCGGCTGAAGGGCCGTTCCAAACCCAAATTTGAACAATCGCCGGTCGGCCCCGTGAAATTCCTGCGGGATCTGGCCAACATACCCGACTACTCGGTTCTCATGGATGACTACGAATCGGTCGGCCCGTTGCCACTTGTGCAAAGCAGCATCTGCCAGCTCCGGATGCTCAGCAGTCTGCTCCTTAAGAAAGTCCAGAGCAGCCTGTTCCCATTCGGGTGCCAGACGTATAGCCTTCAGTTCCATCACTTCGCTCCCATGTTGGCGTCAATGTACTCTGATTCGGGACTGACACCAAGTTCTTTGTAGCCATGACTGATGTCAGTTGATCCAACGTCCTTTGTAACAGACCCAGACCATTGGCAAGCCCAGGTGATGGTCCCCTCCGACTCTCACACCCGCTGCAACTTCACGTTGACAAACCGTGTTGAATAAGCCATAGAGTATCCGTTGTAGCGTGCCGATTGTTTTCACAACTTTGGATCTATCATACGGACGTCTAGCGAAAATTGGAAAGTGAGGAGATTACTATGGCAGCACCTAAAATCGTCTCAAAATGGTCGACGTGGGGGCCGCAGATGCAGAGCGTGCTTCGTATCGTAGCCGCGTTTATGTATATGTCGTCCGGCACCATGAAACTTTTCGCCTTCCCGGCCGGAATCCCACCGAACGGCGGTACTGTCCAGTTGATTTCCCAGATGGGACTCGGCGGTGTCCTTGATCTATTCGGCGGCGTCTTGCTTCTCCTTGGCCTCTTCACGCGCCCGGTCGCATTTATACTGGCCGGCGAGATGGCGGTGGCGTATTTCCAGTTTCATTTCCCGCAGGGGTTTTGGCCGACCATGAACGGTGGCGTGGCCGCAGCTCTTTACTGCTTTGTCTGGCTTTATTTCTCGGCCGCCGGCGCGGGACCTTGGAGCCTCGACGCCAAGCGAGTTAAATAGCGGTTCGCATTGGAGCAAAGACGCGAGCCGTCGCCGGTCCAAAACGGGTCTCGGACGCGTCAAAATGGGTAACGACCGGGCCGAGATTGGCTTTGAATTGGCTTCGATTGGGTTCGTCTTGGCTTCGTTTTTGATGTTAAGTGCTTGTCGGGCAATGAACAATTGGGTTCGTTTTGGCAAATATAGGGGTCCCCACATTTCTCCGGCCTTGATCTCCGAAACTGACGCACGCATGCAGTTCGTTCCTTTCTACTAATGCGAGAGAGCGCGATATCAGATGCAAAAAGGTGGTGAAATTGCAGAGGACGGAACAAAGTTGTAGTCAAATCAGTGTGTATGGTACGGTGCCCGAAAGCTGACCAAATGTTTCTTGCGGCTTTCTTTTCATAATTCTAACTTAATGTAATCAAGCCAATTGCCGGAGTGGTGGAATTGGTAGACACCAGGGACTTAAAATCCCTTGCTCCGAAAGGGGCGTGCCGGTTCGATTCCGGCCTCCGGCATATGATCCACACGCCCTCACTTCTTAGGCGCCATTCTCAACTCTGCAGCTTTGCCAGACGCGCGCGGGCGTCCTTTATTTCCTTTGTCTCTATATCTGCATTGCCCCAGTATTTGAGCATTTCGCCGTAGTATTTTGCGGCAGCGGCGCGGTCGCCAAGTCCTTCACAGGCTCTGCCAAGCAAATACCAGCGGTGAGGCTGCTGCCAGCCATCGGTCGATTCCCTTTCGCCGATCGCATTCTCTTCGAGCAATTTCTTGCCGTCACCATACTGCCCGCTAAGAACAAGAAGCTCGGCGGCTGCCACATTGTTCGCAGTGTTGTCCTGATTGGCTTGAAGTCCGGCTATTTTAAGGGAAGTCGCGATGAGCGCGGCAGTATCGGCCCGGTCAAAAGCTTCAAAGATCTCATTCAACGCGTCTGCCAGAGGCCAGATCTCCGAAGGCATCCGTGATTTGAAGTGCTCCAACGACGTCTTGAATTCGCGTCGTACCGAATCCGCCTTGGCCCGATCAATCGCCACAACCTTCAGCGGACAGCTGAGTTTCTGAAATTCGGTGGCCATTCGGCCGGCTTTACTTACGTAGACCAGCGCACTGTCATTCTGGTCGAGAAACGAGTATGCTGAGGAGATCGCAAAATATACGTTGGCAATTCGTGAGCTGTCCCCAAGCAGCCGCTCTTCTGCAAGAGCCTGGTGCAACTTGGAGATGGACGACTTGAAGCGACCTGACCAAGCGTCAAGCCCTGACCATCGAGTGTATACACCGGCCATCTTTTGATGATCTGTTCCGAATCGCTTCTTCACTTCATCAAGAACCTTGGCGGCATCGTCAAAGCGCCGCTGTCGCACATAGACATCGACTAGATTGAAATATGCGCGCGAGTCATCAGGAAACCGGTCCAACAGAGTCTTGTACTCGCCAACGGCTTCCTCAAACTGCATTCGCCGGGCATACAGTTTACCCAGTTCGATCAGGGGGGCAGGTGATTCCGGATGGAATTGTTGGATTCTCTTCTGATATTCGATAGCCCCGTCAACGTCTCCGGAAGCCAGCTTGCGATCCGCGACATAACTCAAAGCAAGTTGAAAACGAGGATTGATCTGAAGCACCGTGTCCAACTGGGCTCCGGCGCCGGCGGTATCGCGACTGAAGAGGTCCAGCATCATAGCGTAGAAAGTGCGGCTCTCACAATCGTCCGGGTAGTCTCTCACCAGCGCTTGTGCTTTAGGAAAAGCCCGATCGTATCTATTGGTTAGCCATAAATCGGCGTAGACATCGAGCAGGCTGCGGTCACGGATCGGCAGTTTGCTTTCCAGCCGTTTCGCTTTAGCGAAATAAGCGGCGCCCTGCTGTTGTAGTCCTTGAAACACATATGCCATGCCGATCCGCATGTAGGGTAAGGCAAATGTCGAGTCCACCTCAATGGCTCTCCGAAAGAGAGCGATGGCATCATCGAACAACTCAATGCCGAATTTGTCCATTCCGGCGTGGTACAGTTTGTATGCCTCAGGGGTCGAAGCGAAACTGGCCACTCCTGTTTGGGAAGTTTGCAGAATTCGAACATTCAGAGAGGCGCCAATTTTGGCCGCGAGACTGTCCACCAATGCCCAGGGGTTGTTGCCGACAACCTTTTCTCCCATTACGACCTTCCCTGACGCGATGTCTTCAAGTCGGGCATCGATTCTCAGGCTGTCACCAAACTTATAGAATGCGCCGGTCAGAACTCTGGCAGCCCCAAGGTTTCTGGCCGCCTTCACATATTCGTCGTGCGTGAATTCCCGATCCTTGGCGCGACCAAGATTGTCCAGAACGCGGTCCCTACTGATCAGCGATACTGAGGGAGTCTGGGCTAAATCGGTCAGAAGAATTTCCGGAAGACCGGTCTCAAGCCAGTCGTACTGTGGATCACCGGTCTTGTTGTCAAATCCCAAGATGGCTAGACTGTTTTCAGCCGCCTTAAGCCCCACATTCCGGCCACTTGAGAGCTCTTCGTCCAGACCGGACTTCCAACCCTCGCTGAATCCGGTAATCGCCTCGTAGACTCCACCAATTACAATGATAAGTGAAGCCGCGATCAGGAGCCGATTTACCCACGGGCTTCTTCCTGACTCCTTCTTGGAAGCGCTTCTGATAGCTTGAGACTCTCCCGAGGTCAGGCGGTCCGTTATGCCGCTGTCGAATTGGCGGCGGAGATTGCGGAGATCAACTACCAAATCGCGCGTGTCCTGGTAGCGGTCAGCCGGCTCCTTTTGAAGGCACTTGTCGATAATGCGTTCCAACTCGGAAGGAATGTCGGCGTTTCTGGCATGGGGCGGTTCGTGGCGTGTTTCAAGTATCTTGGCTAGCGTCGACACTTGTGTTTGTCCCGCGAAAGGAAACTCCCCGGTCACCATGCGATACAACAGTACGCCAAACGAGAAGACATCAGATCGCGTGTCCAACGCCTCTCCCCTCACTTGTTCGGGAGACATGTAGGTGACTGTGCCAAGTATCTTCCCCGCCCTGGTAAGCTCCTGTGAAACAGTCTTCGTTCCCGTCTGGCCATCACCGAACTGCACTGGGTCGACAGGCTTGGCCAAGCCGAAGTCGAGGATCTTCGGCTGCTCCTCATCATCGATGAGAATATTCTCAGCCTTGATATCACGGTGTACGACCTTGATCTTGTGCGCCGCGGCTAATCCGGAGGCTATTTTCTCAGCTAATCTTAGAGCGGTCGACACATCATGTGGTCGGCTTTTCAGGTATTCTGACAGTGATTTCCCCTTGATGTATTCCATCACGATGTATTCGATGGTTTGACTCGAATCCGGCAGCACGGCGCTCCCGATGTCATAGATGGCCATCACATTTCCATGCGAAATCTGCGCCGCCATACGAGCCTCACGCTGAAACCGCTCCCGACGTTCAGCGTCACCAAAGTAGTCGGACGTCAATATCTTGAGAGCTACCTGGCGATGAAGCTTCTGGTCCTCCGCAAGATACACTTGACCCATTCCTCCCTCGCCAAGCAGTCGAATAATACGAAAATGGGCCAGGACCTGGTCTTCCTTCAGCATGTTCGCTCCTTCTTGACAATGGCCATTGTTATGTCGTCGGAGCGAGGGGCGTCGCCGACAAAGTTCTCAATATCTTCAGTCACGCGAGCTGCTATGGTGGCCGGGTCCAGATTCCGCACAGAGGACACCATTTGCTCCATGCGGGCGTCCGTATACTGCTCGTTCCCCTTCATCGCTTCAGTCACACCATCCGTGAAGACGAATAGCAGGTCGCCGTCAGATAATTGCTGGGCAGCTTCCGTCCATGGGTCCATGTCAAAGGCCCCAATGAGCGTGCCGGTCGGCTCCAGATGTTCAATCGCGCCGGATTGTCGAACCAACAGTGGTGCATTGTGCCCCGCATTAACATATCTCACCGTGCCCGTTGGCCCTTCGATAATGGCCGCAAACAGCGTGGCAAAATCCTCAGGGGCGCTATATCGCCAGAGCTGTTTCGAAACCAGTCTGATGACATCCAGAAGATTGAAGGAAGGGTCGTGATACTGGATACGAAACGATGCCAGAATATTGGACATCAATAGCGCGGCCCCCATTCCTTTGCCGCTGACATCAGCCACCAAAACCAGCAAATTCCCGTCCGGAAGCAAAGTTACATCGTATAAATCGCCGCCGACCGAGCGGGACGGTTTCTGAAATGCATGCACCTGGTAGCCGGCCAGTTCCGGCAGAGTTACCGCCAACAGGTTCTTCTGAATCATGGACGCCCGGCGCAACTCCACTTCCATCGCTTGCTTTTCTTCCCGCTCATGCAGCAATGCCGAGTTGACAAGGCGTGCGGCAATGATATTGCCGAAAGTTGCGAGCAGGCGCAGATACTCATCACTGTACCGATGTAGCGGATTGGTCGTATCAACATAAAGGATGCCGAGCACCCGGTCACCGTCGAATAGAGGCACAGCCATTGCTGATTTGAGGGCGGACATGATGATGGACTGCTGACCGGCAAATCGGGGATCATCCATAGGATTCCCTATCAAGATCGCATTCCGATTACTCAACAGCTCCTTGATGATTGTTCGCGAGAGGGTAAATGACCCAGGGTCCCGACCGCTTGGCAGGAGAGTCGCGCCGGTAAACACTTGATCCTGGGAGTCGGAGACGAATAAGACCGCCAGACGGTCCGCCGGAATGACTTTTGCAATCATTCCCAACACTCTCTGCAACATCGCTTCGCGAGATTCCGGTAGCACAAGGGCGGAGGCCAGGTCAAAAAGGGTGGGCAGTAGTTCAGGAATATCTACCACGTGGCTTGGCAAGGGTTTGAGCGCTTCGCGCATTGAGAGCACCACTGACTGTTCCGGCTCGTGTTCAACAAGCTTGGCCGCTTGCATAGTCGTACTTGCCGGCGCGTCATCGCTGCCGATGGCTATCTTGAACTCCGTTTGTCCAAAGAGAATGTGCACCCCCGGCTGCACCAACATCCGACTCGAAATCCTTTGCCCATTCAAGGCCGTACCGTTATGTGAACCAAGATCCGTGACGAACACTTGTTCACCGGATGCCGTAACTTCGATCTCGGCATGGTTGCGCGAGACCGTCTTGTCCGGCACGCTTAGCGGGCAATCGGCACTTCGGCCCAGGACATACTTGCCGGGCGCCAGGGACCACGAGTAGACGCGAGTTCCATCGGTTCCTATCAATTTCACCATGTGATCGTCTCAGAAACTAGTTCGTCGGTTTCAGATTCATCAAATATAGGGAAAACCGGTATCAGTAAGCAATAAATTGTGAAGACCCACAATTCCGCTCTTTGCCTGTAGCCGGGGACGATTTGCCACCACGAATAGGGAACTGCAAAAGAACGGTGCATAATTTCGGAGGCATGTTATATTGCATTTGAGACGCTGCGGCCGCACGACAGCTCGTTCTTGTCATCAGTCTGACCGACGCCTTCCGATAGCGTTAGGTCGCTCCTGGGTATACCGGCGGATTTTCGTACAGAGCAATCTATGCAGTCCGCAGGGTCTTCGATCCATATGAACTGGTAACGCCAACGCCAAACCTCACAGGAGTAAAATCATGAGGACCTTCATTTTGATGAGTCGGCTGTGCCCTCACGGGCCGAGTATGATCGAAGCCGTGTCAAGACTTCAGGACGGCGAAAAGGCTGAGCGTGCCTGGGTCGGGCGGGTGAAACAGATCTGCCCTGAAGCGAAGTTCATTGCCCATTATGCTTTGCTCGGAGCGTATGATTTCATGGACATTTATGAAGCACCGGACGAGAACACCGCGGCAAAGGTAGCTATGATCGGGAACGCTTCTGGGGCATTTCAAGTCGAGACATGGACGGCCATCCCGGACTCCCGTCTGGTGGAATTGGCACGCGAAGTTCGCTCAGGCAGCGAACCGGAACGCAAGTAGCTCCAAGTCGGCAGTCCGTTGTGACAGCGCGCCAAGAGCCTTCCCACCACTGACTTTGCCGATGGTGCAGAAGTCGCACCGCGAACTGGCGTTGTTGGGTCTGATAAGGCCACCGGTGCGACTACCGTGGAGCAGTCACGACCAGCTTGTACCCCTTGCCGTGAATGCTGACGATTTCCACACTTGTGTCATCCTTGAGGTATTTCCGTAGCTTGGAGATGAAGACATCCATGCTGCGTCCACTGAAATAGGTCTCATTGCCCCAGATTTCACGGAGGGCTTTGTCTCGATCAAGGATCCGATTGAGATTGACGCAGAGCAATCGGAGCAGTTCCGATTCCGTAGGCGTCAGCTTAACGTCCACGGAGCCGCGGCTAAGAACTTGTCGCTGATAATCAAATGAATAGCTTCCTATGTCAAACTGTGCGGCGTCAACGGCCGCCGGCGCCGTTGAACTTCGACGCAAGACGGCTTCGATTCTCAACAAGAGTTCTTCAATACTGAACGGTTTGGTCAAGTAGTCATCACAGCCGATCCGAAAGCCCGTTATCTTGTCCTCTTTCATGGCTTTCGCAGTTAGAAATATCAACGGAATCTGCTGATTTCTACTTCGTACTTCGCGCGCAAAGGCGAATCCATCCTTCTTGGGCATCATAATATCGACGAGACAAAGATCAAATGCCTCGCGAGCAAACTCGACCATTCCCTCTTCCCCGTTGCTGCACAGGGTAACAGCAAACCCATTCATCTGCAGGTGCTCCTGCAGCACCAGACCAAGATTGGCATCATCCTCAAGTAACAGCACTCTGCGCATAATCACTTGCTCGATTCCTTGGGTCCCTCAAACGGCAGGAACAGCCGTACCACAGTGCCAGCACCCGGGGCGCTCTCTAGCTCGATATTTCCGCCATGAGCGCTCACCATCAATTTCACATAGCTCAGTCCCAGACCGAATCCCTTAACATCGTGAACATTGCCGTTGGTAACCCGGTAGTACTTGTCAAACACCGCTTTTTGATCTGACTCAGCAATCCCTATCCCCCGGTCCCTAACCGATATCTCAATCCCGTTCGGCACGTTTCGGGTGGCCACCGTAATAGTCGGAGCGTCCGCTGAGTACTTATTAGCATTGTCCAGAAGATTGTGAACGATGTTCGCCAGGTGCACACGATCAGCCAGAATAACCGGTTGCTCCGCTTTCAGATCATAGTCGATGCTGCCGCCTCGGTTGGCAACGTGAAGGGCCGCATTCTCTACGGCTTTCGCAATGGTCGCATGTACATCAACCTCGGTGAGATTCAGATCATAGTCCCCTTCCTCTAACACGGCCATCTGAAGGATCTTGTCGACCTGAGTCCTCATTCGAGCCATTTCGTCCTGGATCATTCGGTTGAAACGTGAAAGTCTCTCCGCATCGGCCAGTACTTCTGCGCGCGAGATTGCCTCGCTGGCCAGAGCGACGGTCGCAATCGGCGTCTTGAATTCATGGGTCATATTGTTGATAAAGTCCGTCATCCTGGCAGCAAACCGCCGTTGACGCGTTATCACGCGAATAGCATACACGAAGCAGAACACGATTACCATCATAAACAGCCCGACCGCGGCCAGCATCGGGCCCATTTGTTTCCAGAGATACGCCTGACGTCCCGGGAAATAGAGCACGAGGTCAGCTGGATGGGACAGGAGATCCTGAGGGAACAGCCGCGTCCGAAACTCTGAACCGAGCAGTTCAGGTTCGAACGAGTCCGGGACGGCCAGCGATAGAGAATCCGACTTTGCCAGTTGTATGCCGTAGCCGTACTCGAGGTCGATTCCCTGAGCCTTAACGGCTTCACTGACAGTCGAGTCCAATTCAACTGAGTCGATTCGTTGCCCCACGGGTTTCATTTCGACCGTGAGCATTTGCGTCAGTACGCGCTGCACGAGGGCTTGCTTTTCCCGATCCGGATCAACTATGGAGACAACGGCGTTGGATCGAGGTGTCGTCCCAGCGCGGAAAATGAAAGAGGACGTGTCAGTCTCATAGCGAAACATGTATCCTGAAGGGTAGCCCTGTCTTGTCTCAATTTTGAATCCGTATCGACCGGGACTGCGAAATGTGTCGACCACCGTGTGACTTACACCCGAATCGGGATCAAACATGCTGATTGTCACGTGCTGCGGGCTTCCGACGGTATAGATCAGGCTGTCCCCCTCGATACGCACGGGTACTCCGATAATCGAATCGCAAAGACTGTCGGAAATGGCGACCTGATTGCAGATGGCCGCGGTGTCCGCGCGGGAGGTTGTCACGACTTTCACACCGGCCCACGCAGGGGCGCGAGGAATCCGCATCATTCTGATGCTCTCAGACATCGCCTCACCGGCTTCGAGCTTCTTCACGGCAAGATCAAGGGCAGCGAATACACTTCGGCGAAAAGCCTGTTCCTTGGCGTCCCAGGCCGTCCGTATCAGTACACTCTGCACGAACAGCAGTCCGGCAAGAGCGGCTACGATAATTGCAACGATGATTCTGACTCGTTTGTTCGACAATGTCATGACGCTAATATATACGTTACCATCGGCGCTTCAAACAATGCCTTAACAATCATTAACATTCATTAACAATACATAACTCACCGTCTTTTCGCCGCAGCCGTATGTTTTCACAAGAAGCGATTCGAACCTATAGTAACAAAAGGAGCCGGTTAACTCATGCCAAACAGTCATCGCAATCTGAAGTGCGTCATTATCGGCACATGTCTGGTCATGGTGTGCCTTTCAAGCTTAGTCAGCGCCCAGCAGATGAGGATTATCAAAGCGGGTGAAGGCGGGGGGTTCCTAATTCCTGAACTCATGACGTTCATTGGCCCTGAGAACAATCAACTGACGGTGACCGACCGTATGCCTACGGATCGGCTCCCGAAGGAATACCAAGCCGTTGATATTCGCCAAGGTGATATCATAATGATGGTCAACGGAAAGAAGGTCTCGAAACCTGATGAACTGGAGAAGCTCTACGAGGGACTTGCAGTTGGTCAAGAAATGAAGTTGGGGATAAAGCGCGGGAATGACATGCTGATCGCCTCTTTCAAGAAAGCTGATCCCTCTACCCTTCCGACGAGGAGGATTATGAAGGTAGAAGACGACGGCAAGGGGAGCGGGACAAAAGTAAGCATTGGAAAAGGCCCCGAGATCGACGGTGATGCCGTCCCTTTACTTGGAATTGGCATGATCCTCGCCGCCAAGAACGGCAAAATCACGGTTGGCGATGTACTACCACTGCCGGGATTGGCGGTCCTGAAATCCGAGCCAAAGGTCGGCGACCTATTAGTGTCTCTGCAGGATCGCCCCTTGACGACCGCCGAAGCCCTGCGGAAGACTTGGGATAACATCTCCGTCGGTGACACCGTCCGACTTGTTCTGAGTCGGGATGGCAAGGAGACCCTGTCGGTTTTCGCAAAGCCGAAAGCACTGGGTGAAATCAACCTCAAGACCGCCAAGTAGCCGTATGAGAGGCATAATCCTTAGATTCGCTATAATCCTCGCCGTGTTGGTGGCTATCGCAGTCCCCGGCTATTCTCAGAGCAGCTCATTCTTTAACCAACGGGACGATCAGTACCGCTTGCTGGGACTCAAGCGGGCCAAGGAGTCGTATGAGGTGGCGCGCGCTGAGTATGACCGTCAGAAGGAGTTGTTCAATCGCAGTCTTATCACACAAGCCGAACTGGATCGCGCTCGCAGTGTGTTCAGCGATGCGGAAGTGAATTACCAACAATCTCTCCTGGCGGTGCTCTTTGAACAGCAGTTTGTATCGGTTATCGGCGCCGTGAAGTATCATGCCAAGGATGGTGGGCGAAGAGTGAAACTCACGCTTGCCAATATGTCCAGCGGAACAGAAGAGTTCCAGAAGCTGGTCAATATCGACGACAAGCTGTTTCGCTCGCTCCAGCCGGACGTCATCTCCAACGTTTACGTGTCGCTGTTCAACGACCAGAATGCCATCATCAGCCAACCCTACGAGGTTAAGATAGAGGAACTCAGGTCCGGCTCGCCACGGACAGTGGATTTTTCGCTGCTTCAGGAACTGGATGCCGTAACCGTCTCGATTATCTATGGCCGGGGCAGCCAGAGGTCTATGAAGATTCTCCTGCAGAAGGACGTCAGCGTCAACAAGGTCGCAATCCAATCCGAGCAGTTCTCGCAGGAAGTTGACCTCGGTAGCTCGGCCACCTATGATCTGACGCTCGAGTTGTTCAGTGGTTCAGGTAACACATTCGGCCTGGAGGTTGTGAACCTTCCTCAGGAGATCATTCGCAATTTCAAGGATGCCTCGAATCAGGCTCGCCTCAGCCAGGTTAAATTCACTGAAAGCAGCACCTCCAAGAGGGCTTTGCTCGAAGTCAGTATGCCGGACCGGCCAACCGGAACAGTTACCATGGATCAGGCAATCACTTTCTACGTGCTGGCCCTTCCTGCAGACGGCAGCGCTCGCCCGGTCGATCTGGCAAGTCGCAAGTTGACTGAGGAAGAGATTGCGGCCATGGGAGTCGGCTACGCGAAACTGGATTTGATGCCTCGCGGACGGGGTAGACTGCTTATCCGTTCACCCCAATTGTACCATTCAATTGAAGAGGGAGGCAGCGTTGAGGTCGTCATGGACGTGGTGAACGAGGGGAGTCGACGTCTGGACAACATCAAGGTGACAGCCGATGTCCCGCTCAATTGGACCAAGCAAATCGATCCACTCGTATTACCGGCGCTGCAAATCGGCGAAGAATCGCGCGTCAAACTGACATTCAAACCGGCAGACGATGTGGCAGCAGGCAAGTACGAAGCCAGATTACGATTCGAAGCGACGTCCGGCGGACAGCCGGTGACCGGCGACGACAAAACGGTCACGGTTGAAATTCGGACGAGCGCAAATATCCTGGGCACGCTGTTACTCATCGTGTTGATCGTAGGCTTGGTTGGAACGATAGTTGTCTTCGGAATTCGCCTGACCAGAAAATAGTCAATAATCAATAGATATTGGAGAAGCGTCATGTCAGACCCGTTGAATGTTCCCAAATCTCCCCTGCTTGAGGCCGTGAACCTCACAAAGAAGTATGAGGACGGCGTACTAGCCCTTGACCATGTGTCGTTCGGCGTGGAGGGGGGGCGAGTCTTCTCTATGCTGGGCGCCAACGGCGCCGGCAAGACGACTACTATCAACCTCTTTCTCAATTTGATCGAGCCGTCGGAAGGGGAAGCCCGCATCAACGGTTTCGTGTCACACAAGGATCCGTTGGAAGCCAAAAAATATGTGGCGTTTGTATCGGAGAACGTCATGCTCTATGGCAATTTCACGGCCGTGCAAAATCTGGATTTCTTCGCCCGTATCGGCGGCAAAACCGGCTATACGCGAGATGATTACCGCGAAGCGCTGCTTCGTGTCGGCCTTGCCGATGAGGCGCACTACAAGCGGGTGAAGGAGTTCTCCAAGGGGATGCGCCAGAAATGCGGTATCGCAATCGCCATACTCAAAGATGCGCCCGCTATCCTGCTCGATGAGCCCACATCGGGTCTCGATCCAAAAGCCGGATACGATTTCATCCGACTGTTGGAATCGTTGCGAGACGAAGGGAAAGCGATCCTGATGTCCACGCACGACATCTTCCGCGCCAAGGAGGTTTCAGACACCATTGCCATTATGAACAACGGGCGGATCATCATGCAGCAGCCGGCCGCTTCTCTGGCAGGAAAAGACCTTGAGGACATTTACATGCACTATATGGCCGGTCACAGCGCGGTCGCGGTAAACTAAGGAGATAGCTCATGTTGAAAGCGCTCATTGAAAAAGAGATCCGCGACATAATCGGATCGACAAAGTTCGTGATAACCTTTGCGGTGTGCGTCCTTCTGGTGTTCTTGTCGTTCTACGTCGGGGCCGGCAACTTCAAGACCAGTCAGGCTCAGTACGAGGCTGCCAAGGCACAGAACCTGCGGCAGTACGAGGGTCTCACCGACTGGTTCAATGTTCAATCAACCAGGATATTCCTGCCGCCTCAACCGGCTGCCGTTATTGTCTCCGGCGTGTCAAATGACATCGGCCGAACGGTTGAGGTTCAGGGGCGTGGCGACCTGGCAGCGGAAGACAGCAAATACAGTGACGAACCGTTGTTCGCGGCCTTCCGATTCCTCGACCTTGAATTCCTTTTCCAGATGGTACTTGCGTTATTCGCCATCCTGCTCGGTTACGATGCGATCAGCGGTGAGAAGGAACGCGGCACCCTTCGTCTGACTTTCGCCAACTCCGTCCCACGAGCGACTTTCATCGTCGGCAAGCTGATCGGATCGGCCGCTGCGATGATTGTTCCGCTTGTAACGGCCCTGGCCGCCGCATCTCTCCTGCTTCCGGCGTTGGGGGTACCGATGTCCGGATCAGATTGGGCGCGCCTTGGCCTGGTCATATTCGTCGGTATCTTGTATCTCACCGCTATCCTTGCGCTGTCTATTGTGGCGTCAGCGTTTACCCATCGGTCCTCGACGTCGTTTCTCCTGCTTCTGGTCATTTGGGTCGGCAGTGTTATGATTATCCCGCGTACGGCCGTACTGGTAGCCGGGCGGGCCGTCGATGTGCCATCACTCGATGACATCAACACGCAGAAGTCGAAATTCGCCGCGCAAATGTTTGCAGAGGATGCGGAAAAAATGAACTCGTTCAAGCCCAAAGTTTCAGAAAATATCGACTCGATGATGAAAGAGGTTAATGAATTCATGGGCGGCCTGGCTGATGAACGTGACCGCAAGAGACGCGAATTCGGCGGTCGCCTTGACGAGCAAAGACGGAACAGGCAGCAAGTCCAGGAGCGGCTGGCATTCGGTCTGGCGCGTATCTCGCCGGCAACATCCTTATCGCTAGCCCTTTCGTCCATATCCGGCACTTCCTTATCGCTGAAGGATCGATACAATGAAAACGCCTTGTCATACCAAAAGGCGTTTGCCGACTTTCAGACCGAAAAGCTCGGCGCCCCTGTCGGAGGTCGCATGATACGAATGGGGCGTCCGGCGGACGACAAGGAGAAGCCCAAACCAATTGACCTTTCGGCAATTCCGGTCTTCGATTTCGCGCCGGAAACCCTTTCCCGTTCGGTCGGCGAAGCATCCCTGGACATTGGTCTTCTGGTACTGTTTAACCTCTTGCTGTTCGGCGGAGCGTTTGCCGCGTTCCTCCGCTACGATCTTCGTTAGAAAGTGAGGCAGTCGTAATGTTGGGTACATTGATCAACAAGGAACTTAAGGGCATATTGCTAAGTCCCAAATTCGCAGTCTCGTTCGGACTGTGCTCCATTCTCATTCTGCTGAGTGTCTTCATCGGTATTCAGGAGTATAAGTCCTCGGTCACGCAATTCCAGACCGCACAGCAACTGACTGATCAGCAACTGCGCGAGACCGCCGGTTGGATGAGATTGGCGACCAAGGCGTATCGCGAGCCGTCCCCGATGCAGATCTTTGTCTCCGGACTCAGCTATGATATCGGACGCTTCTCCCCCGTAAACGCCTTCAGTTCGGTCAGACTGACGGGAAGTACCTATTCCGAGGATACCATTTTCGCACTGTTCAGGATAATCGATTTCGCCTTTATCGTGCAAGTCGTGCTGTCATTATTCGCCATTTTGTTCACTTTTGACGCCGTATGCGGCGAGCGGGAGGACGGCACCCTGCGACTTGTCTTTGCGTCCGCCGTCCCCAGAGCCAAGTACCTTGTCGCCAAGTGTGTCGGGGCCTGGCTGGGACTGGTGATCCCAATCGCCATACCAATTCTGGTGTCGATGCTGCTGCTCTTTGTCTATTCCATCCCTTTTGCCGGCGGTGACTGGCTCCGACTTGGCGGCCTGCTCGGCGCGTCACTGCTGTACTTCAGTTTCTTCATTGTACTCGGAGTTCTGTTGTCCACACTGACTCGGCGACCGTCGGTTTCTTTCCTGTTCGGATTAGTCTGCTGGGTGCTGGCGGTACTGATTATTCCCCGCGCTGCCGCGACGGTCGCAGGCCAGATCGTCCAGGTTCCAACGGTGGCGGAGATCGAAGGGATGAGAGATGGCTATTCCACCAACCGAATGAACAGCTTCAACGAGGAGTTCAGCAAGAACTGGGAAAAGTGGGCGCAGGAAGATCACGCGGCCGAACGGGAGCGGGACAGTGCGGATGACCAGAATCGAATGTGGACGAGAATGCAGGCGCACGACTCAGCCCGCAAAGTCGTTCAACAGGAAATCGATCAGTACGCGGCACGCCTCGACGAGGGTCTCCGTCAGAAGAAGAAAGCGCAAATGCGGCTGGCCCTGTCGCTGGCCCGTTTCTCTCCCGCAGCCGACTACCAACTCGCCGCCATGACATTGGCCGGAAGCGACATTCTGATGAAGGACAACTATGAAGAAGCGATCGGCGCCTTTCGAACGCAGGTCATGGACCTTCGTGATAAGAAAATGGCTGAAGCGGGTCCGGGTCAGGGAGGCGGTATCATGGTCTCGATTAGCAGCGAGTCGGGCATTCAGATCAGCGCCCCCAAAGCGAAGCCGCTCGATTTGTCCGGCTTTCCCGAATTCGTCAGACCACGAATCTCCGCCGGACAGGCGCTGAGCTCAGTGGTAGTCGATTCCGGGTTGCTGTTGCTCGGGCTGATTCTGGCCTTCGGCGGTGCATTTGCCGCGTTTCTGCGATACGACGTTCGTTAAGAAAGTAGATCGACACGCAAAAAGTGTCAGGCCGATTTCGGTCTGACACTACACTGGATTCACCGGTGAGATGAGGGTTTGGTCCTTGTCTCTTACGGTTTTGCCACGCCAATGACGCCACACGCTACCCGCGCGCCCGAATTCCCGGTCGGCTGGGTCTTATAATCATCCTCGCTTGCGTGCACGATGACTGACAATCCGATAATTGATTTTGGCCCAGTGAGAGTGAGTGTTGAATCGACCAACTCGTAGTGTGCGGTTCCAGTTGAGTCAGCAACCAAATTGCCCAGATCGCCGTCATGATGGATGCTGTCGGCCGGCGAACCGTGCGTGTGTCCGGTCGGCTGGTAATGTCCGCCGGCGGAAGTTGCATCCGGCGCGCTGCAATCACCGTACTGGTGAATATGGAAGCCATGCTTGCCCGGCGTGAGACCGCTGATGTGGGCTTCGACTTTCACTCCACCCTCTACAACTGAAAAAGTGACCGTCCCCATCACTTTGTTCCCCTGAGTCGGAGACAACACCACGATTGCCTTCATCGTCTGCGGCCCTTCCTGTGACATGCCGCGCATATCTCCGTGACCCATGTCGTGCTGGGCGTTGACGCCTACCGACAGCAGGCCAACAAGCGTCGACAGTACTAAGATCTTCATCGAAATTCCTCGCTTTTTACACATGATAATCCGGCGCCGAGACGGGTAATCCAACCCGGCTATCACAAGGTGTAACAGCCGGGCTTTCACGAAGTTCTATGCTGCTGCTAATGAGAATGCGAGGAGTGCCCCGTCGAGCTTTCCGCCGCGGGTTTGGGACTCATACCAAGCTTCTTCAAATAGGTTGCGGGCGAAGCATCAAATTTGGCCAGGCAATCGGCGTTGGAGAAGTAAATGTGTCTTCCCTTGTAGTACGTCTCGTATTTTTTGTCAATCGGCTGGCCGGTCACCGGACAGACTGTCTGGATGTTCTGAAATACGATTCCGTCCTTCGCTGCTTCCTCAAAATACTTGTCAGGGTGAGCCCTCAGTTCTTTCTCGCAGCCACGGCAGCAGTGATAGACCCGCTGCCCTTGAATATCCGTGTAGGCAGATGAGTCAATCGGCTTCTTCATAACCGGACAGAGCGTCTGTGCCTTAAGCTGATGCGGCTCTGCTTTGGCCGAATCTGAAGCCTGCCCGAACCCTTGGGTGAACGCGATCAGCAGTAACCCCCCTGCGATGATAATGGTGTTCCGTGAACTCACAATGTCTTCCTTTCTAATGGCTTATCTTGACATATCTCATATACCAACTTATACACAGATCATGCCAACAGACACATTTCGACACTCTGTTGAATCATAACAACTTAAGAAGGGTCGACCGATAGACCGCGCGACAGGGGCGAAGAATATTCTTTGACATACGACAATATTCTACACGATCTTGGTTCGTAAGCGCTCGCTCAAGTGTTGCAGAGAATTAGCAGATGGTAAAGAGGACTCGCACAAAACTACTGATTCTGGCGGCGACAATCGCGCTGACAGTGGCAATACATTATGGCTGGATTCTCCCCTATCTTTTCGGGCACTCGGCGTGGGTACACGCCGTCCACAGCCGTTTCTGTTATGTCCCAATCGCAGTGGCAGCCGCATGGTTCGGTTTGCGCGGCGGATTGATCAGTGCGACTGTCATTTCGCTGCTGGTGCTTCCGTTCGTGCTCGCCCCCACCTTGGTTGTCCCCTCAGAGCACTTCGCCAGTCTCTCATCGGAGTTGGTCGAGATGTTCTTCTACTATGTCTTTGGGATTCTAATCGGCAGTCTGGTTGACCGTGAGTTGCTCCTCCGTCAGCGGAACCAACAAGCCCAGCTTCAATTGGAGCGGTCCCGTCATCTGGCGGTAGTCGGACAGATGGCAGCCGGAGTGGCTCACGAGATCAAGAACCCGCTGGCTTCGATAAAAGGGGCAGTCGAAATCGTCGGAAGCGAATCAACACCGGAAGAGGATCGAAAAGAATTTCAGGCGATTATCTCGAAGGAGATCAAGAGAATAGACGGAACCGTTAAGGAATTCCTTGAATACGCTCGTCCTCGTCCTACCCAACTTAGACCGTTAAACTTGACGGCCCTTATCGAATCAACTCTCCGCCAGCTCGGTGCACAACAGGAGGATCACAAGGTCCGCTTTGAGACGCGCCTTGAATCCGGGGTAAGCATTATGGGCGATGGCGACAAGATGCATCAGGCCATTCTGAACCTGTTGCTCAACGCTATACAAGCCTCTCCGCCTGAAGCTGCAATCGAAATCGCACTTGACCGTACGACCAATCAAGGCACTGTCCTTGCTATCACCGATCATGGCAGTGGTATTTCGCGAGAGCAGATGGTGCGAATATTCGAACCGTTCTATACGACCAAGCCAAGCGGCAGCGGCCTGGGCCTTGCAATCGTCAAAGGAATAGTAGAAGATCATCGCGGGACTATCGAAGTGGCGAGCGGTGCGGGCACGGGCACGGCTTTTACTCTCACGTTTCCGGCAGCTGGAGAGATTAGCTGATGAAGACAAGAATACTCGTCGTGGATGATGATGCCGCATTGCGCCGGATTATCGAATATAAACTGACTTCGCACGGCTATGCCGTATCGGTCGCGGCCGACGGCGATGAAGCGGCGGCGCTGCTTCGCGGGACCAAATTCGACCTTCTGCTATCCGATATGAAGATGCCGCACCGATCCGGGATTGAGTTGCTCGAACAGGCCAAGAGGATTCAACCGGAAATTGCCGTTATTCTGATGACCGCTTTTGCCGCGATCCCCCAGGCCGTGCAGGCAATTAAGTTGGGCGCATTCGACTATCTCACCAAACCGTTTGAAGATGACCAACTCCTGCTTGCGGTGCAGAAAGCGGTCAGATTCAAATCTCTGGAAGCAGAGAACCGTGAACTCAAGGAGCAATTGAAGGCAGCCGGATCAAAACCGGCAATGATTGGTGTCTCGGCTCCTTTCAAGGCGATGCTGGCGATGGTTGAGAAAGCCGCCCCGACCGAGGCGACCGTGCTGATCAGCGGCGAGTCCGGAACCGGAAAAGAACTGGTTGCGCACACCATTCACCGCCTGAGTTCTCGTAGCGACAAGGAGTTCATCGCGATCAATTGCGCCGCTATTCCGAGGGAGCTGATTGAATCGGAATTATTCGGGCACGTAAAGGGAGCCTTCACCGGCGCCATTAAGGACAAGAAGGGGAAGTTCGAGTTGGCCGAGGGCGGGACAATCCTGCTCGATGAGATCAGCGAACTTCCCTACGAACTGCAGGCAAAACTGCTGCGAGTGCTTCAAGAGAGAGTTATCGAGCCGGTCGGCTCGGAGCGGCGCGTGGAGATAGATATTCGTCTGTTAGCGGCAACCAACGCAAATTTGTCTGAGCGGGTTGACCGCAGTCTGTTCCGTGAGGATCTGTTTTATCGGCTGAATGTCATACCGATTCGGGTACCGTCACTTAGAGAGCGAGTTGACGACATACCTCTACTTATTCGAGAATTTCTCGCGCGGTTTGCCCCGGGTGAATCGGTAGAGCTTGACGACAGCCTAATGTCGACTCTGAAGAACCATTCATGGCCGGGCAACATTCGAGAACTTGAGAATCTGGTTGAACGTATGGTCATTCTGCGGACATCGAATCTGCTGTCGCTGTCGGCGCTTCCGCCTGATTTTGGGGCTGCTAAGAAGAGAACCGATAATGCTCCAACTGGAGAACATGTTACGTTTCATGAAGCTGAAAAGAACCTCGTACTTGGTGCCCTCGAGAAGTTCGCCTGGAACAAGGCGGGAGCGGCGCGATATCTCAGTATCCCCCGCCACGTGCTCATTTATCGCATGAAGAAATATGGTTTGACCGGGCCGGGTGATTCGGACTAAATCTCGACGGTTTGGTCAAGTGTCGGAATCAGTGTCTCCCAGCCTCGGCTCTCGCGCAAGTGCCCAGCCATCGCTGTCGATTGCGTCGGCTCGCCGTGAGTGACGAAGACTCTCTTGGGGGCACGCTTCATCGATTCCAGCCAGTGCAGGATTTCGTACCAGTCGGCGTGGCCGGAGAGCGCCTCTATCGACACAGTCTTCGCCTTGACCCGCACCGGCGTCTTGTGTATGAAAACCATATCTGCCCCTTCGGCCAACTTGCGACCCAAAGTCCCTTCGGCCATAAACCCGACCAACACGATCGTGGTCTTTGGATCGGGCAGCCGATTTATCATATGGTGCAAAATACGCCCACCAGTCATCATTCCGGAGGCGGACAAAATGATCGCCGGCCCGTTGAGCTTATTGAGTTCCTGCGACGACTCCCGCTTGCGGTGCAAGTGCACCCACTTGCTCTCGAATACGCAGCCATTGTTTGAGAGCAACTTTGGATCAATGGCGTGGTATCCGCGATACTTGATATAGATGTCGGTGGCCGAAATCGCCATCGGTGAATCCACGTGAACATCGATCGGCTTAATCATCTTGCTGCGCACGAGACCATCGACCATGTAAATGATCTGCTGTGTCCGCCCGATAGCAAACGACGGAATGAGCATGACTCGCTTCTCCTTGAATGCCTCATTGATCAACTCGGCAAAAAGGAAATACGGGTCCTCCGGCGGGTGCATCCGACCGCCATAGGTGGATTCGCAAATTAAGTAGTCGCACTCCGGTGGCTCGGAGGGGTTTCGTACCAATGGATTGCCATACCGGCCGACATCCCCCGAAAACAGCATAGTCACTTTTCGGCCGTTATCGCTTATTTCCAACTCCACGCTGGCGGCGCCGAGAAGGTGTCCGGCTCCGCGATACCTGAACCGGAACGCCTCGTTGACGCTGGTCCATATGTCGTACGAAATGGGGACAAACTGCTGTTCGGCAGCCTCGACATCCTCCAGCGTAAATAAGGGCAATGCGACCTTGTGGCTGGTCAGCTTCTTCTTGTTTCGGAATTCGGCGTCTTCCAACTGGAGATGGGCGGTATCTTCAAGGGTGATTGAGGCAATGTCGGCTGTCGGCGGGGTACAGAACACCTTTCCGGTGAATCCCTGCCGCACCAATCTCGGAAGATACCCGACATGATCGATATGGGCGTGCGTGAGGATAGTGGCTGAGACGGATGTCGGGTCAAATGGCGGCGCAGTCCAATTCCGCTCGCGGAGTTCTTTGGCCCCCTGATACATGCCGCAATCAATCAGTATTCTTGTGCCGTTTACGTCGAGCAGATATTTGGAGCCGGTGACAGTGCCGGCCGCGCCATGAAATGATAGTCGGATCACAGTTGCCTTTCCGATTTTGATTGCCCCAATGTGGGAGGTCTGGTTTGAAAAGGCAAACGCTTATTCACCGTACACCTTCTATGGTCCTGTCTGTCATACAGTTCCAAAAGCGATTGACAGCTATTGTCAGGATAGTAGCTTATCCTGTACATTTGTGCAGTAGCGACCGATATGGCTGATATGGAATCGACATCTCAAGTAACGCCGGGTGATCTTTCGCCGGATAACCTGAAGAATCTATTGGCTCGCAAATGGCCGGAGGCGGTCTACTCGGAGAGTAGCTGGGTTGAAGCTGCTTTTGTCACCGGACATCCGGCGTTCGATTCCCTCTTCCCGGCGGCCGGTATTCCCTACGGTCAGTTGATTGAGATTACCGGCGACACCGGCTCCGGGAAAACGAGTCTATTGTTTTTGCTGTTGTCCGGCGTCACGCGAAAAGGGACAGTTGCGTACTTGGATTTCAGCGGCTCGTTTTTCCCGGCAGCGGCGGTTGCCGGCGGAGTGGATATCAATCGGGTGATAGTACTGTGTCCGCGCGATACAAGAATGGAGGGTAGTAAGTCATCGCGAGGAGTCCCGTACTTCGCGGGACGACGTCGCGATCTGTTTGCCACGCAACAAGCTGACAGATTGCGACGTCCCGTCAAAGACGGGACTCGCAATGACTTGAATGAGCCTTTGACACTCCATGAAACAACCAATTCCCCCTTCACCACTGCCCTGCGGAGCGCCGAATTGATTTTCCGCCATCATCTTGCCTGCTGCGTCGTGTTCGATCTGATCGGCGAACGCGGGCAGCTTCCGCTGACCCTGCTGCACCGGCTTCGGATGCAAACTGTCCGAGCCAAAGCGCTCGTGATCTTCCTGACCGAATCGCAGTCCAATCTGATTCCCGCCAGCACCACCTCGTTAAAACTGCAAGTAAAACGGAACGAGTCCGGCAGTTTGCATGTCGCGGTGGTCAGAAGTCGCATCTCTCAGGAAGGAATCGGGATGGAGGTGAAGCTGCATGAATAGCCGCCGTTACGCCTGCGCCGTGATTCCGGATTTCCCGATCGCGGTCTGGATATATCAGGACCCCATGCTGGCGAATCGCCCGATCGCCATTGCGGAGACGGAGAAGGACGCGTCCCCTTTGATGATCTGTAGCGCCGAAGCCCTGGAAGCCGGTATTTCTGCCGCCATGACGGCATCGCAGGCGCATTCCCGCTGCCCGGATTTGATCATCAAATTGCGCGACCATAAAAAAGAAACCGAACTGTCCGGCCTGATCGTAAAGAGACTCCAGACGCTTTCACCGCTTGTGGAAGAAGATGGAACATGGACAGGCCGTCAGGCAGGGACGCCTGACGGCACCGACAGACCGCTGCTTCGAGCGAAGTCGAGAAGCGCTTCTCCATCGCACGCCGAAGATAATCCCGGCATCTTCTTTCTCGATGCTTCCGGGTTACGCTTCATTTATCGGGATGAGGCGGAATTTGGGGAGAAGATCATTGCAACTATTAACGCACTCGGTTTTCCGGTGCGAGTCGGAATCGCCGGCAATAAATTCACCGCCCATGTTGCCGCGATCAGTTCTCCCCTGTTGCAACCGACCAGCCGTCAGGCAGAGGCGCCTGACGGCACAGTCAAACCGCTGCTTCGAGCGAAGTCGAGAAGCGACACCCTACAGCACGTTACGATTGTCCCATCCGGCTCCGAGCCGGAGTTTCTGACCAATCTCCCGGTTGAACATCTCCCGCTTGCCGAGGAAACCCGCGACAAGCTGCGTGATCTGGGGTTGAAACAGATTGGACAACTGACTGTCTTTACTGCCAATGAAATCACCGAGCGGTTCGGCGCCGAGGGGACTTTGCTATCCCAACTGGCCGCCGGAATCGACCGCTCGTTTTTCCTGCCGGATACACCGGTTGAACCGATCTCGCAGACTGCCCCGTTTATCTTCTCGATTGCCGACAGCGGTATGCTGATCGCCCACACCGAGCAGTTATTGGTGGATATGCTTCATCATTTACAACGGTCCGGGCAGGCGTGTACGACATTCACCCTGATCTGCCGTCTTGCAGATAAAAGCACGATTCCATTTGCAATCACTTTAGACCGGCCGTCCGCTGCACCGGCGCTGTTTATCAGGCAACTTCGCCTGACGCTCGAAAAAACCGTGTTGCCGTCGCCGGTGACTGAAATCACTGTCACTATCCCGGAGCCGATCCCTTTGATTATGGAACAGACGGAGCTTCAGAGGAAAGCAGGCGGCAGTACACACACACAGAAATTCCCTTCGGCGCTGAAGATGCAATCTTCCATGTATACGCCGGAGATCCATGAAACGCACCTTCCGGAAACCGCCTTCCGTTTGGCGCCGGTAAGGTTCCCGCAACGAGTTCGTAAACGTGAGCAGTTTGAACAACAGCAGCACCGATCACAGACATTCACCGGACATGCGGTCACCGGATTGCGGCTGCTTCAACCCCCGTTCGCAAGCAAAGTAGTCACCGAACGGGGCCGCACCCTGCTCTGGACCGCCCTTAAGCAGCTACCGGTTGCGCGCAAACAGGGGCCGTGGAAACTCTCCGGCAGTTGGTGGAGTGGCCCGTTCGACCGGTTTTACTATGAAATGCAGACGGTTGACCGGCAATGCTATCTCGTCTATTTCGACCGGCTCATGTCGCAGTGGTTCGTGCAGGGGGTGTTTGATTAGATGGAACGGATTACCGTCAGGTGACAATCCCGCTTTGCGGGATCAACGCCTGACGGAACAGGAACGGGTGGGTTCGCAAAGCGGCCCCCCCTACAACATCGATGCATTGGTACAACCATGACACCACCCGATTCATATATCGAATTGCACTGCCACTCGAACTTCTCGTTCCTCGATGGTGCTTCCGATCCGGAGGACCTGGTCGAGCAGGCGTTCTATCTGGGGTATCGGGCGCTGGCGCTCACCGACCACAGCGGGCTATATGGCGTGGTGCGGTTTCATCAGGCGGCGCGCGAGCGCGGGATCACACCGATAATCGGCACCGAAATCACGCTCGACAGCGGATATCATCTCACTTTGCTCGTCAAAGATGACACCGGCTATGCCAATCTCTCCGAACTACTCAGCCGGGCGCAGTTGGAGAACAAGAAAGGAGAAGCGAAAGTTACCACTGAGATGCTTCAGGCGTACAGTGATGGCCTGATCGCCCTCTCCGGCTGCCGTTATGGTGAACTTCCGTCTTTGTTGCTGGCCGATGACACCCTCCCGGCGCAGTTGGCGGCTTCCCGGTATCAGGAGCTGTTCGGCCGGGAGAATTTTTACCTGGAGCTTCAGCATCACAATCTGCCGGTGCAGGAGCGGCTGTGTAAGCAACTGGCGGCGCTTGGTCGTCGCCTCCGCATCCCCTGCGTGGCAACCAACAATGTGCATTATGCCGCCCCCGATGGTCGTCGTCTGGCCGATGTGCTCACCTGTATTAGACATCACACCACGCTCGATGACGCCGGCGCGCTCTTATATCCCAACTCCGAGCGGTATCTGAAATCCGCCGAGCAGATGACCGTTCTATTCAAACAGTACCCGGACGCTATCGCCAATACGCTGGCTATCGCCGCCCGTTGCCGCTTCTCATTGACCAACCTTCAGACCTCTTTGCCCGATTTCCCGGTTCCCGACAGCGAAACCATACCAAGCTACCTGCGCCGATTGACCTACGAAGGCGCCCGCGAACGATATGGCGAACTCAGCGAGATTGTCACCCGTCAGTTGGAGCATGAACTTGGCTTAATCGGGAAACTCGATATGGCCGGGTATTTCCTGATCGTCTGGGATATCGCCCGGTTCTGCCGTGAGAACGGCATTCTCTGCCAGGGGCGCGGCTCGGCCGCCAATTCGGCGGTCTGCTATTGTTTGCGCGTGACGGCTGTTGATCCGATCAAATTGAAACTGCTGTTCGAGCGGTTCTTGTCGGAGAACCGCACCGAACCGCCGGATATCGATATCGATATTGCCAACAACCGGCGCGAAGAGGTGATCCAGTACGTCTATACCAAGTACGATCGCCGTCACGCCGCGATGGTGTGTGAAGTTATTTCCTATCGCGGGCGGTCGGCAGTGCGGGATGTCGGCAAGACGCTGGGGTTTTCGCTTGATGAACTCGACAAACTGGCTAAACTGCTGGATCATTATTCGGATCAATCGGAACTGGAGGAGCGGGCTAAAGAAGCGCACCTGAATCTGCAAAACGTCCGGGTACAGCTGCTGATCGACCTCAGCCGGAAAATCCGGCGGTTTCCCCGTCATCTGGGGATCCATGTCGGCGGTATGGTGATCACCCGCAAGCCGATCTCGCAGGTGGTGCCGGTCGAAAACGCCACCATGCCGAACCGGTCGGTAATCCAATGGGACAAGGATGATGCCGGCGATATGCGGCTGGTGAAAATCGATCTGCTCGGGCTGGGGATGCTCACCCTGATTGATATCGCGCTCAAGCTCGTGCAAAAGCACCGGGGGATTGTGATCGACCCGGCCAAACTCACGTACGACGATCCGGCGGTGTACGATCTGCTTTGTTCCGCCGATACGGTAGGGGTTTTTCAGGTAGAGTCACGCGCTCAAATGAACACGCTGCCGCGCCACAAGCCGCGGCGATTCTATGATCTGGTGGTCGAGGTCGCGCTGATCCGTCCCGGTCCGATTCAAGGGGACATGGTGCACCCGTACCTTCGGCGGCGCAACGGCGAGGAGGAAGTCACCTACCCGCATCCGTCGCTCCGGCCGATTCTCGAACGGACATTAGGGGTACCGTTGTTTCAGGAACAGGGGATGCAGGTGGCCGTAGCGGCAGCCGGATTCACCCCCAGTCAGGCGGATGAACTCCGGCGCGCGATGGGTCACAAGCGATCGAAAGAAAAGATGGATGCCCTCAGCGAGCGGTTGATTGTCGGGATGGTTCGAAACGGGATCGATGAGACCGCCGCCGCGCGGATTTACCAGCAACTGGCGGCCTTTGCCGATTTCGGATTTGCCGAGTCACACGCCGCCTCGTTTGCCCTGTTGGTCTATGTCTCCGCTTTTTTGAAAGTCTATTACCCGCCGGAGTTTTATTGCGCATTGCTGAACGGACAGCCGCTCGGCTTCTACTCCCCTTCCACGATCATCTATGAAGCCCAAAGGCGCGATCTGAAGATTCTCCCGATTGACATTACCCGCAGTCTATGGGACTGCACGATTGAAGACGGCATGGTGCGGCTTGGCTTCCGGTATGCCAAGAAGCTCGGACCGGCGGCTCAGGAGAAGATCGAGGCGGCGCTTGTGCAGGGGCCGTTCCAGTCATTGAAGGATTTCGTGTTCCGTACCGAACTCCCCCAGTCATCGCTTGAGCAGTTGGCGATGGTGGGGGCGTTTGATCCGTTTGGACTAAGCCGCCGTCAGGCGCTCTGGGAGACACTGCAACTGGCGCATCGGGGGCCTGATGAACTGCCGGTGGAAGCAGACGGTCGCGGCAGGGAATTGCTGCCGTCGATGGAAGAACTGGAAACGCTGGTCGCCGATTTCAGGGGGATGGACCTTTCCACCGGGCGGCATCCGATGGCGCTGCTTCGACCGGAATTGGAACGGAAAGGGGTGAAATCATCGGCCGACCTTAGAACGACCGGCAACTTCCAATGGGTGACGGTCGCCGGGGTGGTGGTGATCCGTCAGCGTCCGGGGACAGCCAAGGGGTTCACTTTCCTGACTCTGGAAGACGAGACCGGTTTCATCAATATCGTCGTCAAGCCGCAGATGGTTCAGCGATACCGGAAAGTGGTTGTCTTTTCCAGCGTGATTCTGGTCAAAGGGGTGGTAGAGCGGAAGGATGGGGTGATCAACGTGATCGGCAAGCAGTTCCTCGCGATTCCGTTCCAGCAGCAGGTGATGGAACTCAAGTCGCGGGATTTCAGGTAGGCGTGTTCCCTTCGACCCAAATACATCAGGCGCCCGCATAGGCGCCTGATAATCAGACAATAAATACGTCCGAAAACCCCGCAATCGGGGTTACGAATCGCACTTATTTTTTCTTCTTTGCGGTCTTCTTCGTGGCCTTCTTAACCGGCTTCTTTGCGCATGCCATGATGAAACCTCATGTATTAAGGGTTAAAGGGTGAACTCCCAAAGACACGTTGCCTAGCATCGACAGCCAAACTGATAAAACGGGAGATGCCTGTCAAGAAAAAAAGTAGACTGATCGGTCGTACCCACTCGGGGTTTTGGCATCCCGCTCACAAGTCCGACTCGCCTCATCATTGCGAGCCACGCTTCGCGGCGTCGCAATCCGTTCGCCTCGCTCATCGCAGCGGACCGCACCCGAAGCGAGCCCCCCAAAAAGCATCGGGCGTCCCATGCGGAACGCCCGACAATCGACAATAAATACGTCACATGACCCGAATCAACGGGTCACTCGGCGCACTTATTTTTTCTTCTTTGCGGTCTTCTTCGTGGCTTTCTTCGTTGCTTTCTTCTTAGCAGCCATTGCGCATACCTCTACGTTAAAGGGTTAAAGGGTGAATTCCCAAACGATGTTGCTTAGCATCGAGCGCAAAGTTGACAAAAATGAATATGACTGTCAAGAAAAAAGTTGAGAAAGGATGCTAAACTTTCACCGTCAGCCATCGGCCGCGCTGGTAGTAAATGTAGAACATGATAGCGCTGAGTGTCCCGCCGGCCGTCATGATCCACCAGACCACTTGTTCGCTTCCGCCGAAGAATTGCCGCCACAGGAATATCGGCAACACCTGCAGTAACCACGAATTGATGAGGTTTATGACCATGGCCGGCGTGTTCATTCCGACCCCTGTGTGAACGAACTCAACCATCATCAGCACGCCGAAGAACGGGAAGCCTAATGAGAACACTCGCAGGAGCGTCACACCATGAGCAACGGTTTCCGGATTCTTGAAGAAGATTCCCACAATCGGGTGGGCAAGCACAAACACGATCAGTCCAAACGCCGCCATTATGCCGGCTCCCAACACAATGGACTTGTCGCCGGTTTTCTTCGCCCGCTCCATCTTGTCGCCGCCGACCGTGTGTCCGATCAAAGCCGATAGACCGAGTCCTATTCCCACCAGAATCGTAAAACCCAGTCCCATGATCTGGTTGCCGACCCCATAGGCTGCAACTACTGCGGTGCCATATCCGGCAATCAGCGGCGTGATGACCAGTCGTGAGCCGGAGTGCGACATCTCCGCCAGCCACGATGGAATGCCGATCCGGATCAGCACCCACATGGTGTTCCAGGACATCTTGACCCGGCTCTTGAAATGCAGCCGGACGTTCGTGTACCCTGCAAAGAACAGCCAGATACCGACCAGAAACACAATCGTAAATGTCGTCACCGATGCGATGGCAGCCCCCTTCATGCCGAGAGCAGGCATTCCGAGCCAGCCGAAAATAAGAATCGGGTCCAATATCATGTTAAGCCCGGCGAAGCCGAGCATCAGTACCATCGCTTTATGCGGGTTGGCAACACCGCGTAGAGCCGTGAAAATGGTCCAAATCGCGAAATTGACCGGCAATCCCAGCATCACGATCTGGCCGTACTGAAGTCCGAGGGTCAGCGCCTCACCACGGGCACCGATCGCGTACATCAGTTGCGGCAGAAAAGCGAACCCGATCAGGCCAAAAATAGCTCCGGTTGCGAGCTTGAGAACCAGTGTCTCTTTGATGGCTTTCTCTGTCAGATCATACTGCTTCTCACCATATCTTCGCGAGATGATCGCTACTGAGCCGGGACCAATGAGATGATTGACCGTGCTCAGGAACCAGCCGAGGTTATTGAAGAATGTAATGCCGGCCACCGCCGCCTCCGATTGCGGCAGACGGGACACCCAGAACATGTTCACGAGACCGTAAATGTTCTGCGCCATGAAGCCGAACATCGACGGCAATCCCATTTTCAGGATTGACCCCATAACGGAGCCTTCGGTGTAGTCGGTCTTTTCCTCGAGTTGACTGGTCGTCGTTGCCATAGACAGCTAAGATAATCCTCTAATCATGTTCAGCAATCATAATCTCATTCCAACAGATACGAACGGGTCCTCCGCATTGTTGGTCTGAAACATTAGACTGGATTCGTCAATTTGTCATAGTATAACAAAGCCCCGGGCAGAGGCCCGAGGCTTTGGAATCGAAATGACGGTCAAGCGCTTCTACAAGAAGAGCGGCGCCAGAACCAGCGTGATCGTTGAAAGCAGCTTGATCAGCACATGCAGGGATGGACCTGCGGTATCCTTGAACGGATCGCCAACCGTGTCGCCAACCACCGCCGCACCGTGAGTCGGGTTCTTGGCTCGAGAGCCGTCGGCCAAGGTGATATACTTACCGCCGTGAGCGCCGGTCTCAATATACTTCTTGGCGTTATCCCACGCTCCGCCGCCGTTATTAAGAAACAGCGCCATGAGGATTCCGGCGATAGTCCCGACCATCAATAACCCTGCCACGGCCTCTGCGGCAATGAGCGGGTTCTCCGGCGTGATGAAGATTTTGAAAATCAGGCCGACGCCGATTGGCGTGAGCACCACGAGCAGGCCGGGCGCGACCATCTTGCGAAGAGCAGCCTTTGTCACGATATCGACGCATGAACCGTAATCCGGTTTGAAGTCCTTGGGGAATTGAATGATATCGTTAAGCCTCGGCAGCTTGGCGTACTGGCGACGGACTTCTTCGATAATGGATTGCGCCGCACTCCCTACCGCACGGATTGCCATCGCCGAGAATAGGAACACCAACGCGGCACCAATCAGGCCGCCCACGAATACGACCGGATTGGCCAGATTAACCGAGTGCATCTCTTTGCCGGCGTACTGACCTACTTCATCCATATATGCTTGGAACAACAGAAACGCCGCCAGCGCGGCCGAACCAACTGCGTACCCTTTGGTCAGGGCTTTGGTCGTGTTTCCGACCGAGTCGAGGCGGTCAGTCTTCTTGCGGATTTCTTCCGGCTGCTGCGACATTTCGACAATGCCGCCGGCGTTATCAGTTATCGGACCAAACGTGTCCATGGCCAGAATGTAGGCCGCAGTTGCCAACATACCCATTGTTGCGACCGCCGTTCCGAATAGTCCGGCATGTGGCAGGCCGCTTGACTGACCCAGGTAATACGAACCGAGCAACGCGGCGCCCATAACGAGCGTCGGCATCCACGTGCACTCCAGCCCAACGCCAACCCCGGCGATAATGTTGGTGGCCGGACCGGTTTTTGACGCCTCAGCGATGCGCTGCACCGGCGAGTATTTGTATTCGGTGTAGTATTGAGTAATGTAGACGAAAGCCACCGAGGTCAATACCCCAAGGATGCCGCACAGGAAGAAGTGCCACCAGGCATTGGGAGCCTGCGGGAAATCCAGGAGCCAGTAAGTGCAGAATCCAAACCCGATCATGGCCAACACAACCGCGAAGTAGTAACCTCGGTTGAGGGCATCCATCGGATCCATTCTTTCTTCTTTGTCGAGCTTGACCATCATGATGCCAACGATAGAGGCGATGATTCCGAACGCACGGGCAATCAACGGGAACATCATGACGCCGACGATAGCCAGACCATATTTCGGATCATTGCCGTAGACGCGGGTAGCCAGCGAAGCGCCTAAAATCATAGCGCCGATGTTCTCGGCGGCAGTGGACTCAAACAGGTCGGCACCACGACCGGCACAGTCACCGACGTTATCACCAACCAGGTCCGCGATCACCGCGGGGTTGCGAGGGTCATCTTCGGGAATACCGGCTTCGACTTTACCGACAAGGTCTGCGCCAACGTCGGCTGCCTTGGTGTAAATCCCGCCACCCAACTGGGCAAACAGCGCGACAAACGACGCGCCGAAACCGTACCCAACAATTAACAGTGGGATTTTGGTCGGTTCGACACCGCCAACGGCGCTGACAAGAGCATATAGTCCCCCAACGCCGAGTAGGCTCATGGCGACAACCAGAAGACCGGAGACTGCGCCGCCGCGCAACGCGATCCGGAGGGCATCGTTCAGGCTGCTCAGTGCAGCAGTTGCTGTGCGGATGTTAGCGCGAATCGATACCCACATACCAACATATCCGGCAATCACCGAACAGAGCGCTCCGAGCAGGAACGAAGCGGTAATCCACGTCGCCAATTGCAGTGAACTTCCGACCGGATCAAACTCGCGATGGCTGCGGATGAAGCCGTATCCGATAAACAAAACGGCCGCAAACACCACGGCGAGCAGAATGATAGTACGATTCTGGCGGCGCAAGAAGGCTTCCGCTCCCTCCTTAATCGCATTCGAAATCCGCTGCATCGCCTCCGAACCGGTGCCGCGCCGCATGACCCACTGGGCCAACAGCCACGCCGCCACCAAGCCGAGAAGACTGATTCCGATAATCAATCCCAACAACAGACCTTGGCTCATTAAAAGCTCCTTCTACTGTATCTTTTTTTCATGTTATGCTCAATGCGGTCATCTCACAGCAAAAAGCACTAATCGCTTAGTGCTATAGCTGTGGACTCCTACCATGTGGTGGGGGAAGGATTCGAACCTTCGAAGGCATCGCCGGCAGATTTACAGTCTGCTCCCTTTAACCACTCGGGAACCCCACCAAATTCTGCTATGAATCTGTCTCTAAACAGGTTACCCTGTTCTGACAGCCTTCGATGATAGCCACCCATCCTCAAAAAATCAATGGAAATGTTCGCCAGCAGTCAATTTTGTGGCCTCAAGATCAATAGAGGTCGCAAAATGCCGGGCTACATTGATGCGCCAGGCTAATGCATCGTCGTAACTCACTGCCCAAAAGACATATAACCTTCGTCTTCGGCGATTGGTTCACTTCTCAGTTTCGCGTATCCTTTCATTCGGGACTCTTACTCAATTCGGGCACCTTTGCTCACCACGACTAAATCATAACCGCAAGGATTTCCGGCAGTTCGGGAAATATGTTCCTGAGTTCTCCGGCTGAAATCATGCCATCCTAAGCCCAGTGGGTCGGTCTCTCTGCGCCGCAACGATTTAGCCTGTCGCATCGCGGCTTCATCATATGGCATGGCCGTTGCAATGCTGGTCGGGGAATTAACCGTGTTACGCAATCTGGAGTCTATTGATGATAAGAGGCGCCAACGAGCATGGCCAGCCGAGTACCAAGACGCAGGAAAACTCTACGACAGTTTTTGATTTTGCTTCGCTAATGGTGCGGCGAAGGAAGTTCATCGGACTCTGTATCGCGGCCACGCTGGTGCCCAGCCTTATCTTCCTTGCCCTATTGCCCAACCAATATCGCTCGACTACGACAATTTTGCCGGCCAATCCATCGGGTCAACTGTCCAGCCTCAGCGCTATGGTTGGTCTTGCTGCGCCTTCGCAGCAGGACGAAGGCTCCTCGGAGTTATATCCAGAGGTGTTGAGATCGCGCCAGATTGCCGCAGCCGTCACCGGAGAACGTTACACCTTTGCGGTCGACGGCGCTCAGAAGTCCGTTACCCTGGCAGAGTATTTTGACGAAGACAACAGTGACAAGCTTTACGACAGGCTGGTGAGCATAACCAGTATCTCCACCAGTAAAACTACCGGGACGATTTCAGTCAGTGTGGATACGAAGTACCCGGCATTATCGCAGGCGATTGTGACCAGATATTTGGCCGAACTGGAGCATTACAACCTTGTCTCTCGCCGCTCCAAGGCCAAAGAAGTGGAGCAATATCTTGCCCGTGAATTGGCGGTTAGAAAGCAAGAACTGCTGGCGAGTCAGGATAGCCTAAGAGACTTCCAGGAGAGCAATCTGAACTGGAATGAAACGTCGAATCCTTACCTCCTTCGTGAATTGGCCGCCCGGCAACGAGAAATCGCGATCAAAGAGCAGGCCTACGCATATCTGAGTCAGGAATACGAAGCAAGCAAGCTGAAAGTGCAGATGGACACACCGATCGTTCGTGTTCTTGACAAGCCAAGTCTCCCGGAAGTCAAATCCTCGCCGTTCCGTCTCCAGATATTGACAGTAATTGAATTGCTGACTTTACTTGCCGCTATCTTGTTCATCGCAGTCTTTGAGAACCTGAAACTCCGTGCTAAAGCAACTGAGCGACAGTCATATGACAGGTTCAGGCAACATATCTCAACTGTGTTCCCAACGTTATCGCGGCGCATTCTCTCCGAGTACACGGAGTCCCCGACGAGCGACGCTGCCCCCGATCGCAATCACAGAGGCGTACTCATTTTGCACAAACAGGAGAAGCCGCTGTGAGCACAACCGATGATTCTGTATCGTCTGAAGGTCTGCGGCACATTGTAAACGGCAAAATAGCATTCTGTGGGACGAGGGGATTGCCTGCCAATTATGGCGGGTTTGAGACAGCCATCGATGAAATATCGAGACGATTCGTGGACGCCGGCTACAGGAGCGACGTATTCTGCCGAAACGGCAATCTCAATGATCTCCCAATGACCATCCATCGCGGCCGAAAACTGATTCATGTGCGAGGTAGTCGTCGCCGCACGATGGATACTTTCGTGTCATCAATTCAGACCGGCCTGCATCTCTGGCGCCATCGCCGCGAATATCGCCACGCCTTCTGGTTCAATAATGCGAATCTTCCGGGAATACTGCTGACATGGCTGGCCCGGATACCTATGACGGTAAACACGGATGGACTCGAATGGCGGCGGGCCAAATGGTCCTGGCCGTTCAAGCTATACTATATCTTCTCATCGCTGGTTGTCAGCATTCTCTGTCGGTCTCTGGTGTCAGATTCTCTGGCCCTGCAGAATTACTACCGACGGCGGTTCCTCAGACAGACCAGTTTCATTCCGTACGGCGCTCCTCAGTGTCCGGAATTGCCGCTGGAACGTCAAAGACATATTCTGAATTCACTGGGATTGGAGGCGGGACGATACTGCCTGCAGGTTACACGGATAGAGCCGGACAACCTCCCGCTGGAAATCGCCATAGGGTTTGCCGATTCCCGACTGAGCCGGGAAGGGTTCTCGATGGTGACGGTCGGCTACAAGGACGACACGCCGTACGCCCGGCAGCTCTTGGCCTTCAATGGTCGCTACGGGGTGCGTGTACTAAATGCTGTCTACGATCAGGACATTCTTTACTCGCTGAGAGCCAACTGTTATTGCTATCTGCATGGCAATTCGGTTGGCGGAACCAACCCCGCTCTGCTCGAGGCAATGGCCTGCTGCCCTCGGGTGCTGGCGCTCGAATGCGAATTCAGCCGGGAAGTGCTGGGAGATACCGGCACCTACTTCGACCGAGACAACATCGCCACGGCTATCAGACAGATCCCGCCGGCGTCTTCGACTGAATCCATGCTCAAGCGAGTTCATTCTCTTTATCAGTGGGATGTCGTTGCCGAGAGCTATATGCGACTCTGCAACACCGAGGAATCGGTCTACCGTCCGACAAAGTACGAAGAGAACGCGCCGATATTTAATCGCCGAGGGCCACAGAGACCGACGTCAATTCAGCCGTCTGCTGAGACCCGACACCATTACGAACAACTCGGCGTTTGATTCTATCACGGTTATCCCGGCGGCCTCTGCAGCAGCCGAACCAACTCATTTCCCTTGAATTTCCAGGTGATCCGTTCCGGCAATTGAATTCTTACAGCAGAGGTCTTCAGCGCGAGGCGAATCATCTCAGAAAACTGCGAGTGGCTGTCTGCTATCAGTGTGTTGCCGAACTCCTCTGAAACTCCCTCTATTCTGGTTGTAACCACCGGTTTGCCGGCCGCCAGATACTCGTAGAATTTGATCGAGTCGCCGCCATGCTCCCTCTCCCCCACTACATACGGGATGATGCAAACATCGAATGCTGCTACATAGGCCGAATAGCTTTCATAGGGCTTGTCGCCCAAATAGAACAAGTTGGAACGTTTACGGATTTGGCGAAAGATATCCTTCTCCAGTATCTGCCCGACCATGACAAGACTCACTTCCGGGTTGGCTTCGGTCAAATAGTTTAGCAGAGCATAATCGAGCAGATGAGTCACTTTGCCGCCAAAGCCGACAATCGGTCGAGGGATTCCGTCTATGTCCGAGGGAAGCTCGTACTGAGTACTGAACTTGTCCGGGTCCACACCATTAGGAATGACAAGACAATGCTGCACTCCAAACGTTGATGTGTAAAACGATCGATTCGACCGTGAGTTGGTAGTCCAGCAATCCGCGACTCTTGCATAAGTTTGGTACGCCTGCATCAGTTTCACTCTAATTGGACTATGTTCAGGAAAGCGCATGAAGTTGTCCCAAGCATCAAACAGCTTTGGCCTTGCCGGAAGGGTCGCAACCAGATCGGCGGCAAACAGGTTGAAGCTGATACAGGCAGCATCTTCCATTTGCAGGCGCTGCAGGCACGCCATGATCTCTTGAACAAAACGTGGCTGGCCATAGGCCTTCAGAAAAGACTGCTTACCGTCCCAGATCGGCCCGATTAACGACCGATCGAAATAGTCAAGGACGAAGGCGTTATCGTGGATCTTCACCAATCGAGCGCGGTCTTTCTGCCAGAGAGTCTGTCCCGGCGTTTTCCAGGAGCGCTGCTTGTAAATCATCTCCGGCAAGGTCATTGGGCGATTGATAATCAGGACACATCCGATATCAGGATGTGCTATGCACTGCTCTGTCAAATGGGCATCACGGGTGCGCCCCCCCTCTTGGCTGATCTTCCGCCAATCATGGTAAGGTATGACGACAAGATTAGTGGGCATGGGACAAAGAGCTTTCACCCTCCCGTTGGTGTGCATAGGCACAAAAGCCGCCACACAACGTCCAGAACAGCAGGTTGATCGGATATGCGCCAATAGTTGATCCGGTGATGCCGGCTATGAATATGATGAGCAACATACCCGTGCTGCCGGCGCTCACGGTCAATTCGCTGCGTTTCAGCAGGGTGCGCACGGCCTTGATCAAGTAGTAGGCTACAAACAGGAACAGAGCCAAACCGAGGATGCCGGTCTCCAGCAATACCCAGAGAAACAGATTGTGACTGGTGACATGAATCTTTCCGTACGGTTCAAAATAGTGGGCCATGGCATCACCGGCTGCCCCCATGCCGATTCCCAGAGGATGCTCTATTACTACGCTGGCCGCGCGCTGATAACCTTCAAACCGGGTAGTCAAGCGGCTGTCTTCAGAGATTGACTCCAGACTCGAAATCGAGTCCATGAGTCGGCCGAGTTCTTCCCACTCTGTACGAAGGAAGAAACTGCTGACACCAATGATAGCCGCGACCGCGATGGTCGTGACAGCCACTTTGAATCGAAACCGGCGGTATACAATGAACAAGACAATGGGAATTGAGCCGATCAGTGCGATCAGGCTTGACCGCGTCAGCGACGCTACGCACGCTAATGCTGCAACCAGCGCCACGACCAACCAGCCCTTCCTTTTGCCTTCCAACCACAACGCCACTGCCAGCCAGAATACGATTCCGCCACAGAGGCCAAGATGGAATGGTCCGTTAAACAGGCCAAACGCGCGCACCTTTCCAAAAAGCTGCCATGTATCTAATCCGGCGGTGTTGCTTGCAATCAGGGCATAATCAAGGCTGGACAGCACGAAAAATTGCTTGATGGCATAGAGCAGGATTGGGAGCGCCGCTATGGACACGACCTTGAGCAAAAAGAAGAAGTCGGTGCGCTCACGCACCGCCCTCAGACCGACGAACAAGCCGACCATCTGAAACATAAGGCTGCGGTACCCCTCGATCCCCGCCAGATACGTGGGGACATTGGGATGCAATATCAGGAGCAGGCCAAGGATCATGAAGGCCGCGGCAAACAGTTCAATCATCTGAAATCTCTTTCCCGAGAGCAGATGAGACAGAATAACCCATCCTCCAAGGGCTCCCACGGCAGCATCGGCCAGCAGCGTAAAGTACCGACTACCCAAGAGTACTTTGCCCAGGTTAATATAGAGCGACAGTACCAACGCTGCGGACAGCAATATCAGCAGTACATTTCTTCTGCTGGTCATATTCGTTTCACTGGTCAATTGAGGTGTTCCTTATTGATCTGCCAGCGCTATCGGAAGTACCATATGTCAATTCGGCGCACCGACGCCATGAAAATGATTTGGCCCATTTCCTGGCCTTCTCCCCCAGCGTGCGACAGTTAACAGCGTTGGACAATAGCCGAGTTAGGCATTGTGCGCATTCCGTAACATTGCCAGGCTCTATCAGTAGGCCAGTCTCCTCATGGCAAACAACTTCGGGCACGGCCCCGATGCGAGAACCAATGGAGGGCAGCCCTTGAGCCGCGGCCTCGAGATAGACCAGGCCAAATCCCTCTACCTTCTGGGCATGAGATTCTCCCGGCATGCAATACACATCGGCGCAACCGTACAGCCTCCGCAAATCCTCATCGGAGACATTGGCGACAAACAGCACATTCGCTCCGCATGTTGCGGCCAGGTGCCGCAGCTTGCCGGTGTATGCTGTATCAATGCCACTTCCCACAATGACATAGGTAAGTTTCGTTTTGAGCTCGTCGCTCAATTCAGCAATCGCTTTCAGAACTGTCACGTGCCCTTTTCGTTCATCAAGCCGAGCTACTGTCAGAATCACCTTGTGATTCTCCGGAATGCGGTACTCTCGTCTAGTCGCTGAGAGATCATCACCCGACTTGAACCAGCAAGGATCAACGCCCAGCTTGGTAACGATAACCCTGCTCATTTCCAACCGAGGACAATGGCGTTTCAACAGTGACTTCGTGAATTCACTTATTGCATACACTGCAGACGCCCTGTCGAACAGGTCGCCGGTTCTCAAGAAACTCGCTTGCTTGGAAGTTCTCAATGATAATATCTCGGTGCCGAATGCCGTAGCAACGAAATCGACCTGTTTGAAATGACCTACGAAAGCGAGCGCCATAGTGTAGCACGGATCGACCGCATGAACAAGATCGAATCCCGGTCTTGTGCTCCGGCTCCAAGTACGCCACAGCAGACCGGGCAGTTTGCGGTAGTTGTAGGTCGAGGCTCGGTATCTCTCGATCTCAAAGGGATAGGTTGTCTTGTCCTGGCGTCTCAAGTCCTGACCGCAATCCGGCGCCACCACCGTGACCTCGTGGCCGATCTGATGTGCGGCCATCGCCAACTGAGAAGCATAAGTGCCGATCCCGCCTCGGAACGGAGGAAACTCGTGGGTGAGCATCTGTATCTTCATCACCCCAGCCCTTCGGCAGCCTGACCAAGAACCGACACGGTGGACTTAACGGCCTCGTCCCAATTGAATCGGGCCGCCTGCGCGCGAGCCAATTCGGAGACTTCCGCTCCACTCTCTCGCGCCATTCTGAGGGCTGCCTCAATACCGTCAGCGAAGCTCTGCGGATCTGTTTTGTTCACCAGCACGCCGGTTTCACCCAGCACCTCCGGCACGGTCGACCTATTCAAGGCGACGACCGCCAGACCTAAAGCGGAGGCTTCAATCAGCGGCAGTCCGAATCCCTCGTATAGAGATGGGAAGGCGAAGACGGCAGCGTGCCGGTATATCTCAATCAGCTCACTGACGCCAATCGGTTCCGGCAGGAGCAGTCGATTGACGGGCACACCTATTCGCTGTGCGTAGGACAGCAATTCGGCTCTGGCCCCTTTTGGCCCGCCGATCACCAAGGCGAGACGATTTTGAATGCCGCCATCCGCCAGTCGCTTGTATGCGTCGATCAACAGTCTCACGTTCTTACGCGGCGTGCACGTTCCAACATATAATATGTGGCCGTCCGGATTGACCAGTCGGCGGCTGTCCATTGCTTTCCGAAATGGTTCACTCAACCCCGGATAGATTATTGATATTTGCCTGGCCGGAAGATGAAATCGCCGCATCACTTCATCGGCTATTACCCGACTGTGGCAAATTACGTGAGCGGCCTTTCTCAGCGCCAGTGACAGAATCCAATGGTACTTGACCGTTACCGATAGGAAGTTCCAGTTTTCGTCCTTGAAACTCATTGGCGCCAGATCCCACACCGAAATAACTCGCGGCACAGCACAGTGAATCGGAGGAAGAATCTGGCACGGCCACCAGAGTACATCGACCGGCAAACTTCGCATTCTCCGGGGCACGGCTATTTGTGACCAATAGAGTCCGGCCCCAGGAGCCGGTCCTCTCCGGACCAGGACATCACCAAACGAATTGAAGTTCCTGTCGGTGAATGGCTTGGCGTGAATAAGGTGCATCTCCTGACTTTGGCCGCAACGAGAGAAGCCGTCAAGCATATCGTTCAGGGCGATCTGCATTCCGCATAGCTCGCCGTCAAGCAAATCGGCTCCTATAGCTACCCGTACATTACAATTTGTCATTGGTAATGAATTCTTTGGCGATCCGCGCCGCGTAATTGCCCGGGTATTTGTTGAATCGATCCCGGACGGTTTTTCTCTGATCAGCAAATTCGTCCGGCGACTGAAGTGATGTTCTTATGGCGTTTGCGACTTGCGGCCAGTTTACGCATTTCGGGCCGGGGGTTACCTCATCATAGTCATAATAAAATCCGGCAATCGTCCTGCGATATTCCTCCAGATCAAAAGGCGCAAATATCATCGGCCTGTCTGTCAGAAGAAAATCAAAGATGATCGATGAATAATCGGTAATCAATACGGACGTCACGCTTAAGAGCGGATAGGGGTCTACGTAGTCGTACACAATGATGCGGCTATTTCCGGCAAACCGCTCTCGCAAATTGTTGTGTTCAACAAAATGCGCTTTCAATGCAAGACAGGACTGAGTTTCTTCGAGAACGCGCGATATACCAGTCTCATCAAAACCGTAACGGTCCAACAGGTCATTCATCGTGGCATTCTTGTTCCGACCCCGGTGGGTCGGCATCCAAACGATGATATGCCGGAAGTTATCCCGAAGTTGCTCGATAGACGCTATTTCGGGAAAGATCGAAGGCTGCAATGGGATCTGTCCGAGGAGACAGTCATTTCTCGGTTGTCCTCCGACAAGTATCTTGTCGGGCGCAATTCTGAAAGCCGTTTTAAACGACCGGCACACCTCGTCGGACGAAGCCACAATCTTATCAAACGCTATATCGCTGTTCACGTACGGCAGGAGCTTGAAGAGCAGGCGTTTGGCACGGGGCCTGAGACGCTTTGCTTGCCCGGTGCGAGTGATCGGCACGTCATGGTTTATCTTCTTCAGGGGTGTACCGTGCCACAGCTGAATTACTTCCGACTTCCCCAAACGCACAAGCCGTATATCTTTGATCGAATGGCTCAGAAAGCACTTGTCGGCCCGAACGATTGCTTTAATCCCCCCATAAGAATATAGGTACTCCGCATGCCTACCGCTGCTTCGGATAAGATCGACTACTCGTCGCTTCCGTGACACAAATACTGCTCTGACCCGCGGCAAATGGTCGCCGGCATACAAGAATAAGTACTTGCTGTTATCTGCAAAATGTCGGCCCAATGATGAGCCGAATAAAAACAGGTCTTTGTCGCGAGGTAAGAATCTCGCCACCAGATAGAGAGGGAAAAGAAGGATCAGCAGCAACAGATCGGCTGTATCACGCTCTTCTCTCATGACCCGATCACTATGGCCATGTTTGGCAAGGTGCGACGAGATGGTCCCCGCACTCTACTCATGATGTCTTTTAAGGATAATCGATTTCATGACCTCAACATCCGGATGAAAATCAACTTCCTGCCAATCGTCAGGCTCGATCTTCGCCGACGATATGACTACGCCGTCCTCAATAAGAGAATTGAAAATCTCAAGCCAGAACCTGTTCAAGTACTCTTTGTTGCGTACCAACTGAAGTATCTTGTTGACAAACAAGCGTCGACATCGCGGACCTTTCACGAGAGCCAGGCCCACCGATTCCGCGCTCGCCTCACGATTCTCAATTCCTTTGTGAACCCGGGTGATGGCGCCGCTCGCGTCACGACTGACCTTCATGTCGTCGTCATCGTATTGCGGTTTATGATCGACCGTGAGCTGAATGACATTTTCTGTCTCGTTAGCAATGGCCCGAAACACGTCACCGAAGTATATGTTATCGCCGTTGGTAATAACAAAGTCTTCATCCCCCATTTCGCCGGCGGCGACCCACAGCGACACCAGATTGTTCGTTATTTCAAAAAACGGATTGTACACCGTCTTAAGACGGACTTTGGGCTTATAGTCCTTGATTTTCGCTTCAATTTGCTCGGCTTTGTAGCCGGTGATGATGACGATTTCGGAGAACATGCCGGACTGGACCGCGCTATCTATCTGACGCTCCAGTATGGTCGTACCGTCGCCGAAATCCATAAGCGATTTGGGGGTATTTTTGGTCAGAGGACCTAGTCGCTCTCCCTTTCCTGCAGCAAGGATAAACAGCTTCAATTAGATCTCCCTACTAGTTATGGTGGTCCATATATGCCCGATGCCAGAGCTCGATATTTACCAGCATCCACATCTTAAGTCCGAACTTGTGTTCGGAAAACAGTCCCTGATTATTCAAGGCGGCTTCGACATTCCGGCTGTTGTACAGCTTCCTGCGGCGGGCCCGGTCGTCCAACAGGATATCTTTGGCAAATTTGTTGAAGTCGCTGCCCAGCCATTTGTGCACCGGCACGGGAAAGCCCATCTTCTTTCTCCAAACAACATCCTGCGGCAAGTCCGGCTCAAATGCTTTCTTGAGAATGTACTTGGGGATATCGTACCGTTCGCTGATCTGCTCGGAATTACAGACGGTTGCCGCCGTTTCGTCCTCAGCCGATTTCCATTTCAGCTTGTAGTGCGTAGGGATCGTGAACGCAAACTCCACCAGCCGGTGATCAATGTACGGCACTCTCGCCTCCACCGATGTGGCCATAGTAGTCATATCCACTCGATGGAGTAGCCCCACGATGTGCATCTTCTCAAACATCCACATGTACTTGTCATACATGCCCAATGAAGCGACCTTCGCGAACTCCGTCGCCCAAATATGGTCCAAATGTTTGTCATGGTCAAGTGCGGTTACGATATCAGGATGAAGCAGTTGTTCCTTGTCTTCCCAACTCGTGTAATTATACAAAAACATGAAATGCTCTTGCTCGGATCGGAACGATCTGCCCTTATACAGATCACCCAGATTGCTCCGCAGCAACTCATCCGATGTATTGCTCGGTACAGCGACCGCACTTTCCAGTGCTTTCATTCTCTGATAGTCATACGGGCTTCGGAAGATCCTCCCGTACCCGCCGAAGATTTCATCGGCGCCTTCGCCGGATAGAACCACGGTTATGAATTTCTTCAACTCCTTCGACATCACATAGAGCGCCGGCTCATTGGGAACGCCCAGAGGCGCATCCTTGTAGCCGATGAGCTTAACCATGCTTTCAATGTAATCGCCGGAATTCAGCGTTATTTCGTGATGATCCGTCTTGTATCTGTCCGATACTTGTTTCGCATAGGCAAATTCGTTGTACCCAGGCTCATCAAAGCCAATCGTGAATGTCTTCACCGGCTCCGGTGTAAATGCGGACATAAGCGCCACCGTGATGCTGGAATCAAGTCCTCCGCTCAAATAGGCCCCAATGGGAACATCAGACCTCATTTGATAGTGCACGGAACTGGCCAGCAGTTCACGGAGTCCATTCCGGTAGTACTCCTCACCCTTGTCTTCCTTGTCTGCGACTATCGGAAGCTCCCAGTACTGGGTTTTCCTAACGTCGGACCCGGTCACCTGTAGGTAGCAGCCGGGAGTCAGGGACATAATGTTTGAAAAGAGCGTCTGCTCCCCAACAGGATATCTGTAGCTCAGATAGCTGGAAAGAGCATTCAAGTTCTCCGATGCATGGAATCCCGGGTATTTCAAGATGGCCTTGATCTCCGAGGCAAAGATGAGCGCTTCGTCATGAAGGCAATAGTACAGCGGCTTTATGCCGATTCGATCTCTAGCCACGCAAACAGTGCCATCTCTCTTGTCATAGATGGCAAAAGCGAACATGCCGTTGAATTTACTGAGGCAACTGATGTCCCACTCCAGATAGGCATTGAGAATGACCTCGGTATCGGTATGCGACTGAAACCCGTACCCTTTTGCCTCGAGCAGCTCCCGCAGCTCCAAGTAATTGTAGACTTCGCCATTGAATACAATACCTACCCGGCCCGTAACGTCAAACATCGGCTGTCGCCCCGACTCGGTCAGGTCGATCACGGTGAGGCGCCGGTGGCCGAGCGCCACGCGGTCATCGACAAAGGTCCCGGAGCTATCGGGACCCCGGTGGATCATGGTGTCGGCCATATCTCGGATAAGCTCGACGGGAACGCGGTTACGATGCTTCAGGTTAACTATTCCGACAATCCCACACATAGAGTCTACCCTGCCATCACCCCGCTCAGGTGCTTTCTCACACCGACCACCCGAATCGCCAGAACAATTAGCTGAGTGATTATGAGAAAGACAACCACAAGTTTCAACGATAGAATAGGAATGGCCATCACCAGCATGAGCACGTGAACGCAGGCGGCGGCCACGACGCTGTAGTTCGCGTAGTTGGCATATCCCATAGCCGCCAGCAGCGGATAACCCAGCAAGATCGAAGGCACCATAACGCACGCCAGAATCGCAAACAGCCGCAGCAGCGTGCCGGACAGTTCAAAACCGGAACCGTAGATCAGAGAGACAATCTGGTACGAAAATATGAACACCAGCAAGCAGAAGAGAACGTTTCCGGTAGTCGCCAGCGAGAATATCTTCCGGTACGTCCTCACGTCTTTGTTCTTTGCCATGTACGGGTAGAGACTGTTGGTTAGCGGCATGTGCAATGCGGTCATCCCTTTGAACAGTTTCTCAGCCGCCGAGTAATATCCGGCCGAAACATTGCCAAGCACAAGACCGACGATGAAGGTGTTGCTGTTGTCGTAAAGCGATACGGCCGCCCGAGACAGAAAGAAGTGAGCGCTCTCCCCCAGCCTGAACTTGAGAACTGCGATCGTTGGTATAACGAATCTGACCTTGAACTTCTTTGTCACCAAGACCATGGAGATGACGGCCGCCGTCACAAACCCCAGAGAATTCATCACCGGCACGTAGATGTAGTCATCCGGCTTCCTGACGACAATGAAGAGCAAGAGTGCAAAGACCAATTTAGCAGTGACATTGAGTATCGTGATCAGTTTCATCTGCTCCATCCCTTGAAAGAACCACGTGGGGAAGTAAGCCTGCCCGATAGTCACGCCAAAGCTCAGCAGGAAAATAGTGTAGTCTGATCTGAAATGCCCAATCGCAAACACGAGACCCAGAAGAATGGCAAAGCCGACGATGACGAAACCGGTTTTGATAATCATCACCGAGCAAAAGATCTCACTGATTTTGTCCAGTCGCTCTCTATTCACGGCAATAGCACGGGTAGCCGACAGGTCAAATCCAAAATCGGCCAGCATGGCAAAGTAAAGATTAAAGGCGGCGGCAAACATCACCAGGCCGAACCGTTCGGCCCCCAGAATTCTGACGAGATACGGCACGGTGATGAGCGGCAGGATATAGTTCGCGACCTGCAATACCGATAAGGCAAGAACGTTCGAGAACAACTTTCTGCGGCCGTCATGCCTGTAAATCCCGGCTATCCGCGTCCTGAGCCAATTCATCGAACGATTCAATTACGACCCAAGTTGACGAGGAATTCGCATGTTCGGTTCACAGCATACATAATGGCGTAAGGCGAAAGGCGCACCAAGACATTTGGCAAACCGGGTCAACGCACTTGCCGATCGACCCGGAACGCCCACTACCCATCAGAAAAGTAATTCACTACTGTTTGGGCGATATCGCAACAAAAACATGAGGGAAAAGATAGGGATTGTGATCTTAATGACGCGACAAGCTCGCACTGTAGATCATCGCTCGGGTCTCGCTCTCCGTAATGCCGCCCCAGTGGAAACGACTGAAGGTCGGTCAGTCCGCGGCGGCGAAGTGACGGTCGATCAGGTCACAGATGATGTGGCCAATCGTGATATGCATCTCCTGAATGCGAGGAGTCTCGCTCGACGGGACAATCAGACAGTGGTCGGCGTGAAACTGGAGCATACCGCCATCGCCGCCGGTGAGCAGCACGGTTACCATGCCAATTTCCCGCGCAGCGTGAAAGGCCTGAAGCACGTTTGCCGAGTTGCCCGACGTCGAAATCCCTATCAGCACATCTTCGCGGCGTCCAATTGCAGCTACCTGACGGGCAAATACTTGGTCGAAGCCAAAATCGTTGGCTAGTGCCGTCAGCGCAGATGTATCCGTTGTCAGTGCTACCGCCGAAAGCGGGCGCCGGTCCTTCTTCAAATACCGGCCGGTCAATTCGGCAGCGATATGCTGGGCATCGGCAGCCGACCCACCATTTCCGCACAAAAGGATGCTCCCTTGCTTTTCCAACCGCTCGATTATCACACCGGCAGTCTGCATTATTTTCGGGGTGAGGGAGCGCCTGGTTTCCTCAGCCAGCGTAATATGCACGTCAAATACCTTGGCTACGTAGTTTTTCATGATATCTACTCGTCAATCTTGAAAGTTGAATTCGGATCAGACTCGTGACGGATTTCGTCAACCGGTTCAGTGCGTCCGGACCCGGCGTATAATCGGTTAGGCGCATTGAATACGATACCGTCGCGACCCCCTATGTTCTTATAGGCATGAACGACGCCTTTCGGTACGATCACCGCGGCCGGATTCTCTTCTCCCAAATCGAAGTGACAGGACTTGCCATAGGTGACCGAGGATGGCCGATTGTCCCAGAGATAAAGGCGGAAAGTAGAGGGGCCGATAAAGCAGAAATAATCGGCTTGGTCTGCATGTTCATGCGGGCCACGGGCAATGCCCGGTCCAGTCATCGACAGGTAACACATAGCTGGGAAGTACTCTTTCGGCAACTCGTCTTTACGAAACAACTCCGTAAGCCAGCCGCGACCGTCATGAAATCGCTTCAGTTCCCGGATGATGATGCCGTCAATCTCGCAGTTCACTGCAGCAGTTTCTCCCTATTAGCGGACAAGAATTCGGCGAGCGCTTCGCGATAGTCCCTCATAATGTTTATCCTGGCCTCTTTGAGTCGAGCGTTTTCCAAGGCAGAATTAGCCGGTCGCACCGCCGGACGCCTGAACTCCTCGCTCGAGCACGGTCTGACATTCACTTTCATTTTCAACTCGTCAAAGACCGCACAAGTGAATTGATACCAGGATGTCGGATTTTCTGAGGAAGAATGAAATGTCCCGCATAACCCGCTCTGCAGTATCTTCTCGGTCTGACGCACAATATCCGCCGTGCAGGTAGGATTTCCTATTTGGTCATTCACCACTTGCAGAGGCGCCGCCGGAAGATTGCGGCTGACTTTGTCCATCTGCTCCCTGCCCAGGTGAACAATCGTTTTGACGAAGTTGCGACCGCTGGCTCCGTATACCCAGGCAATTCTGATGATCACATGGTTGTCAACAATCGAGCGTACGCGTTCTTCCCCCGCCAGTTTGCTGCGACCGTACACAGTGAGCGGACTGGGAATATCTTCTTCTACGTACGGAGTAGCCTTGAGCCCGTCAAATACATAGTCCGTCGAGTAGTATATCATGATAGCGCCAACTTCGCGGCAGACCTTCGCAATATTCTCAGTGCCGTCTGCATTCACCGCCATCGCCTGCCCTTCGCTGGACTCGCAGCCGTCGACATCGGTATAGGCGGCGGTGTGGATCACAACCGACGGACGAACAAGGGTGACCAGATGTCGCACCGCAGTGCGATTCGTAATATCCAGTTCCGGGAGGTCAACTCCGGCAACCTGGTACCGGTCGGAGAAGTACAACATCAGGTCGCTGCCCAGTTGACCCCGGTGTCCGGTTATGAGAATCCGACTATTGTCCGGCATCCACGTCCTTCAGCACGCCAAGCAGGTACTTCTTGTAGGAGCTATCTCCTAATTGATCTATTAGTTCTTTCATTCGGTCACGGTCTATGAAATCCATGCGATAAGCAATTTCCTCGATACAGGCGATCTTGTGGCCCTGTCGTTTCTCAATGGTGGCAATGAAATCCCCGGCCTCGAGCATCGATTCATAGGTGCCGGTATCGAGCCAGGCGATTCCGCGACCAAGCTTGATGACCTGCAGTTTGCCTCTTTCCAAATAGACCTTGTTGACATCCGTAATCTCAAGTTCCCCTCGACCGGAGGGTTTGAGATGCTTGGCAATATTCACAACATCGTTGTCGTACATGTACAAGCCGGTGACGGCATAATTGGATTTCGGCCGGACAGGTTTTTCCTCAATAGATACGGCTCGGCCGGCGTGATCGAAGTCGACAACGCCGTATCGTTCGGGGTCGCTTACATAGTAGCCGAAAACCATAGCGCCATCTGCAAATGACCGGGCATCGCGAAGGAAATCATAGGCGCCGTAGAAGATATTGTCCCCAAGTATCAGCGTGACCGGATCGCCGCCAATGAACTCCGCCCCCACCAGAAATGCCTGTGCAATTCCAGCGGGACGCTCCTGCACCTTGTAGCGAAGTCGCAAACCCAAGCGGCTGCCATCGCCGAGTAGTGCTTCAAACCGAGGGGTGTCTGCAGGCGTCGAGATAATGAGGATATCCTGAATCCCGTACAGCATGAGCGTGGAAAGCGGGTAGTAGATCATCGGTTTGTCGTAGACCGGCAGCAGTTGCTTACAAGCGACCTGAGTGATCGGATACAGCCGGGTGCCGGCGCCACCGGCCAGGATAATGCCCTTGGTGATAGTCGATTTCTTGTCACTCATCGCTTACCGTACATGCTTTCATAATACTTAAGATAGTTGCCGCTCACGCAGTTTTGTAGCCAGGTATCATTAGCCAAATACCATTTTACCGTTGCCCGCAATCCCTGCTCAAATGTGTGTTTGGGAATCCAGCCGAGTTCGCGCTGGATGAGATCGGCATCGATAGCGTAGCGCCGGTCATGGCCGGGACGGTCCTTCACATATGTGATCAGTTTGTGCCTCGACTCACCGCCAATCAGCTCATCGAGGATGCTGCAAATCTGCTGTACAATCCGAATGTTCTCGATTTCATTGTGTCCGCCGATGTTGTAGGTCATTCCTGCCTGCCCCCTGTGAAACACGAGATCAATTGCCTCGCAATGGTCTTCCACATAAAGCCAGTCCCGCACATTGCGGCCGTCACCATACACCGGCAGAGGTATGCCGTTGGTCGCATTGCGGATCATCAACGGAATAAGCTTTTCAGGAAATTGAAACGGGCCGTAATTGTTGGAGCAATTGGTGGTCACGACGTTCAGACCATAGGTTTGGTGGTATGCCCGAACCAGATGATCGGCGGCGGCTTTCGACGCGGAGTACGGGGAGTTCGGGTGATAGCCGCTCTCTTCCGTGAAGAATCCGGTCTCGCCGAGGGAGCCGAATACTTCATCGGTGGAGACATGATGAAACCGAAACGTGTGGCCTTCGCCGTGAATCCGGCGCGCCAACTCAAGCAGGTTGAAAGTCCCCATAATGTTCGTGTTGACGAACTCCGCCGGGCCGGTGATTGACCGATCAACGTGTGACTCCGCCGCCAGATGAATGACAGCATCGATACCGTGTCGTTGGAAACACTCCTCAAGGGAGGCGAAATCACAGATATTGATATGCTCAAAGCGATAATTCGCGGCGTTCTCAATGGTCCTGAGGTTTGAGAGATTTCCGGCGTAGGTGAGGCAATCGACATTCACGAAACCGTACTGCGGATATCTTGGGACCATCATCAGCAGCAGGTTTGAACCGATGAACCCAGCGCCACCCGTGACGGCGATTCGTTTCTTATACTTGTCCCAGGACATCAGTCTGTTCCGTTGAATTGCATTGCGTGCCAAAAAGAACAAAGCCGGCGAAGGGATTTGAACCCCCGACAGCCTGATTACAAATCAGGTACTCTACCAACTGAGTTACGCCGGCGTCAACGAATCGAATTATAGCAATCTTATGGCGAATTTCAAGCTCAAATCAGGCCTTTGCCTCTGACCTGAGCCGGCCGCTACCTACATTTTCCGTTTCCATTTGACGCCCTGCGGCGTGTCCTCGAGAATGATCCCGCGCTTCAGCAGATCATCTCTAATCTTGTCCGCCTGAGCGAAATTGCGGCTTTTGCGAGCCTCGGTTCGCTGGCGAATGAGATCCTCGATTTCGGCTTCCAGAGACACGGTTCGCGTGCGAAAATCCAGCACGGTGTCAAACCGATTGGTCAGCTGCAGCGCCCTGTCCCGCTCTTCAGTCGACAATTTGTTCTCCGCCTTTAACTTGTTGATTTCCCGAATGAAATCAAACAGCACGCCGAGCGCGCCCGAAATATTGAGGTCGTCATCAAGGCTCTGCTCGAAACCGGCCGCTGCCGCAGTGATTACGCCGTCAGCGGAACCGTCGGAACTGCCACCTGAATAGCCTTCCAGATTCGATACAAAATCATTGTACCGCTCCAGAGCCGCGCCGGCTGCGTCAAGACCATCGAAGGTGAAATTCAGTTGCTGACGGTAACGCGTAGCCATCAACAGATATCGCACGGCCAGACCGGAGAATCCTTTGTCCAGAACGTCCCGAAGGGTGTATTGGTTTCCCAGCGACTTGGACATTTTGCGGCCGTCGACCATAAGGTGCTCGCAATGGAGCCAGTAGTTGACGAACGTTTCGCCGGTCGCCCCCTCCGATTGCGCTATCTCGTTCTCGTGATGCGGAAACATGTTGTCGACACCGCCGGTATGAATGTCGAACTTCTTGCCGAGATACTTGGTTGACATCGCCGAGCATTCGAGATGCCACCCTGGCCGCCCCTTGCCGAGTTCCGTCTCCCAATAGGCGTCGCCGTCCGCCTCGTCCCATGCCTTCCAGAGGGCAAAGTCGGAAACTGATTCCTTTTTTTATTCGTCCGCATCAACCCGCGCACCTGCTTTCAATCCCTGCATATCAAGATTGGCCAACCGCCCGTACTTGGGGAACGAGGCGATGCGGTAATAGTAGTCGCCGCCGATTTGATAGGCATGCCCGCGTTCAAGCAGGAGTTTCACCAACGCGACCATTTCCGGGATATGCTCCGTTGCAGGCGGGTAATGCTCGGCGCGTTCAATTCGAAGAGCATCGAGGTCTTCAAAGAACGCCTTTACCACCGGGGCGGTAAATTGTTTGATCGGGATGCCGCGAGCCTTGGAGTCACGGATGATCTTGTCATCGATATCGGTCAGGTTCATCACCTGAATCACCCGATACCCCTTGTATTTCAAATAGCGGCGGAGCAGGTCCTCCCAGATGTAGGCCCGAAAATTGCCGATATGTGCGAAATTATAGACGGTCGGACCGCATGTGTACATCTTGGCTGTACCCGCTTCAATCGGCGTGAACTCTTCCAATCGCCGCGACAAACTGTTCTTGAATCGTAACGACATATCCGCTTACTCCGTGAGTGACCGGACCATTTTTTGGTCGAGCTTCCTCACCAGTTCAACTATCAGTTTGACAACGGACTCATAATCCTTGCGATGCATGATTGAATTATGGCTGTGCACGTATCGCGTGGGCGGACCGATCACGATTGACGGTACGCCGAGGCGACTCATATGGATTCGGCCGCCGTCCGTGCCGCCGCGCTCCATTGTCGTCAGGTGATACTTGATCTTGTTCTTTTCCGCAGTAGCGACGACCAAATCACGGAGCTTGAGATTCGGGATCATTACCGCATCGAATACCAGAATCGAAGCACCGTTGCCGAGCCGCTCTGTCTTCTTTGTCCCTTCAGGTGGTACATCAAGCGCCAAACCGACATCGACCACGATGCAGACATCGGGGTCAGCCAGATGCGCCAGCGTTTGGGCACCGCGAAGCCCTACTTCTTCCTGAACAGAACCGCAGGCGAGATATGTGTTCGGATGCTTCACTTTCTTCAGGCGGTCGGCCACTTCAATTGCGATGGCGCAGGCCACTCGATTGTCAAACGCCTTCGCCATGTAAACTTCAGGGTTGCCCATGATTGTGAATTGGCTCTCCGGAATGATCGGATCGCCGACCTTAATTCCCAACTTCTTCTTGACGTCGTACTTTTCAACCACGCCGACATCGATAAACATGTCTTTGGGTTCGAGCACCTTTTCTCGCTCTGCCGGCAGAAGAACATGCGGCGGCTTCGCTCCAATCACACCAAGCACCGGGCCTCTTGAGGTGATAATGCGCATCCGCTGACCGAGAGCGACATGCCCCCACCAGCCGCCGAGGGGAAGAAACTTGAGGTAACCGTCGGATGTAATCTCCTTCACCATGAATCCGACTTCGTCCATATGGCCGACCACCATGAC